>Ga0208262_1000106_pt1 | contig 41046 bp, 32 predicted proteins | sample LakWasMet15_LOW5_2_FD_183863 | JGI IMG/M metagenome (GOLD analysis project Ga0208262, IMG submission 183863) | Freshwater sediment methanotrophic microbial communities from Lake Washington under simulated oxygen tension - Sediment Metagenome... | ecosystem: Environmental > Aquatic > Freshwater >... | reverse complement strand
AACAAGGAGTCGGTGAGTTCTTTTCCTATCGAACATTATTCATTGGATTGGTATGTGAAATTGTTTCATAATAAATCAATGATGCAAGCGGTTCGAATTAGTTTTTTCATAGCCATTTCAAGTACAATTGCGGCTTTAATTATTGGAATCCCATCGGCTTATGCTTTGCACAAATACAATTATTTCGGAAAAAATCTTTTACTGAAAATCATTTTATTGCCCATAACCTTACCCGGAATCGTAACTGGTGTTGCGATGTTGAGCTTTTTTCCAATGCTGGGAATTCCACTTTCGTTAACTGCTGTTTTAATTGGTCATACGACCTTTTTGATAGCGATAATGATAACTCAGATTTTGGCGCGATTCAAAAAATTAGATCCGTATTTGGAGATGGCGGCTTTCGATTTGGGAGCAAGTCCTTTACAAGCTTTTTTCAAGGTGATTTTGCCCAATATAAAGACAGCAATTATTGGAGCCGTTTTATTGTCTTTGGTTCTTTCTATGGATGAAATTCCGGTAACATTTTTCTTGATTTCGAGAGAAAATACCTTGCCAATTGAAATTTACGGAATGATGCGTCGTGGCATAACACCCGAAGTAAATGCAGTGGCAACATTGGTGTTTTTGGTTTCGTCAACCGCTATTTTTATGTCGTTAAAATTTAATAAAGAAAACTAATAGAATGAGTAAATTAGAATTAAAAGCCATAAATAAATCATTCGGGAGTTCGCATATCGTCAATAATTTGGATTTACAAATTATGGATGGTGAATTCTTGACCATTTTGGGACCAAGCGGTTGCGGGAAAACGACCACTTTGCGAATGATTGCCGGTTTTGAAATGCCCGATAGCGGCAAGGTTTTACTCAATAATCAAGACATTACGCATTTGCCTCCTTATAAAAGGAACGTAAATACGGTTTTTCAAAATTATGCTTTATTTCCTCATTTGAACGTGGAAGAAAATATTGCGTTTGGTTTGCATCAACTAAAAATGAGCAAATCGGACATTAATAGAAGAGTGGATGAAATGCTGGAATTGGTTCAAATGGAAACTTTCAAAACCAGAAAACCTTTTGAAATGTCAGGCGGACAACAGCAAAGAGTTGCCATTGCCAGAGCGATTGCGCCTGATCCTGAAATTTTATTGTTGGACGAACCGCTTGGTGCTTTGGATTTGAAGCTGAGAAAACAAATGCAGTTTGAGTTGAAACAATTGCACAAAGATTTGAATAAAACCTTTGTTTATGTGACTCACGATCAGGAAGAAGCTTTGACAATGTCTGATAGAATTGCGGTGATGAATCAAGGAATTATCGAACAATTGTCCGATAGTCAAACTTTGTACAATCATCCAAAAACAAAATTTGTTGCAGGTTTTATTGGCGAAGCTAATTTGATTCCCGTGAAAACTGAAGATAAATCCTCGTTTACTTTCGAAGATAAAACATTTGATTTTAATCACGAAATCAGTTCAGCTACAGCTGTTTTGTTCATCAGACCCGAAAATGTTTCTTTCGATTCAGTGACCAATATTTCTTTAGCAGTTACAATTGAAGACGTAATTTTCGTGGGGAATCATAGAAAATATAAATTGGTGACGGCTTCAGGTCAAAAAATTATCAAAACCGAAGATTCATCGGTGCCATTGACAAAAATTATTGGACAGTCAGTAACTATTTATTTGTTACCAAATTTAATTCAGATTTATAATTCATAAAATAGAAAATATGTATAAAATGTATATCAATGGAGCATTTGTAGATTCTGTTTCCAAGAAGACAAGAAACATACTAAATCCTGCTACAAAAGAGGTGATAGCAACCGTTCCAGAAGCACAAATCGAAGATGTAAATATGGCTGTCGATGCTGCCAGAGCGGCTTTTGACGGTGATGAATGGAAAAGTAAAACGGCACAAGATCGTCAGAAAATATTATTCTCCATTGCTGGAAAAATCAGGGATAATTTTGAGGCTTTCGTGAAATTAGAAGTCGAAAACAACGGAAAACCAGTTCGTGAAGCCGAATTTGATATTGATGACGCCGCTTCTTGTTTTGAATTTTACGCAGGCTTGGCAACTAAAATTCACGGGGAAACAATGAATGTTCCGGGAAACTCTTTCAGTTATGTAACCCGAGAAGCTATTGGAGTTTGTGCACAAATTATTCCGTGGAATTTTCCGTTTTTGATGTGTGCTTGGAAACTCGGACCAGCTATTGCTGCTGGAAATACGGTAGTTTTAAAACCATCGGAAGTGACGCCGTTGACAGCTTTGTTTTTGGCTAAATTAATTGATGAATTAGATATTCCAAAGGGGGTAATTAATATTGTAACCGGTGATGGACCAATTGCCGGAAATGCTTTAATCAGCAATACCAAAATCGATAAAATTGCTTTTACCGGAGGAACTTCGACAGGGAAATATATTGGTAAAATTGCTGCTGAAAACCTTAAAAAAGTAACCTTGGAATTAGGCGGAAAAAACCCTGTAGTCATTTTTGATGATTGCAAAATGGATTTGGCTATCGATTGGGGATTGTTTGCGGCTTTCGCCAATAGCGGACAAGTTTGTACAGCGGGTTCTCGAATTTTGATTCAGGATACGATTTATGACGAGTTTGTAAAACAATTTGTTGAAAGAGCCAAAAACATTAAAGTGGGTGATGGTTCGAATGTCGAAAATACAATGGGACCAATCGTTTCTCAAAACCATTTTGACAAAGTAAAAGCCTATATCGAAGTGGGTAAAGAAGAAGCAACCTTGGCTTTTGGAGGAAATACGGATGATAGCAAAGGCTTTTTTATTGAGCCAACCATTTTTACAAACGTGACTCCAAATATGAGAATTGCCAGAGAAGAAATTTTTGGGCCAGTTGTGGCTTTGCTGAAATTCTCTACCGAAGAAGAAGCAATTGCAATGGCAAATGATACTGAATACGGATTGGGTTACGGATTATTTACCCAAGATGTGACACGTGTTCATCGCGTGATGCCAAAAATAAGAGCAGGAATTGGCTGGGTAAATTTCTATCATCCTACGTTTAATGAGATGCCTTGGGGCGGATACAAACAGTCAGGAACTGGTCGAGAATTAGGCTTGTACGGAATAGAAAACTATCTCGAAGTGAAACAAGTCAACATCAATTTAGATACGGATCCAGTGGGTTGGTATTAAATAAATTACGAATTAAAAATGTTTTAAAAGAAATTTTAAAATTTAAATTAAATAAAAATGATAATCAAATCAGTAAATCCATATTCTCAGGCAGTAATTGCAGAGCACGAAGTTTTGACCGATATACAATTGGCTCAAAAAATTGAACTTTCTGAAAAAGCATATAAAAGTTGGAGAACAACCTCTTTTCAGGAGAGAGCGTACAAAATGAAAAAATTAGCCAATATTCTTCGAGCAAGAAAAGAAGAATTAGGCTTGTTGATTACCAATGAAATGGGTAAAATCTTGTCCGAAGGTGTTTCTGAAGTAGAAAAATCGGCGGGGAATTGTGATTTTTATGCAGAGAATGCCGAGAAAATGTTGAAAGACGTTTATTATGATACGCCATTTAAAAGTATGTCGGTTTTTGATCCGTCGGGAGCTATTTTTGCGGTAATGCCTTGGAATTATCCTTTTTGGCAAGTTTTGCGTTATGCTGCCCCAGCTGTTATGGCAGGAAATGTAACGATTTTGAAACACGCTTCGAATGTGCAGGGTTGTGCTAAAGCCATTGAAAGTGCGTTTCTAGAAGCTGGTTTTCCAGAAGGCGTTTTTCAACAAGTGACTATTAGCTTAAGTCAGGTTGAATCAATAATTGCTTCTGATATTGTGAGTGGAGTTACCTTGACAGGAAGCGAAATGGCGGGCTCATCCGTAGCATCATTAGCTGGTAAACATATCAAAAAAACGGTTATGGAACTCGGAGGTTCTGATGCTTTTATAGTTTTGGATGATGCCGATTTAGAGAGGGCAGCAACAATTGCTACCCAATCGAGAATGTTGAATGCCGGTCAGGCTTGTATTTGTGCCAAAAGATTTATTGTAACAGAAAAAATTGGGGATGAATTTGCTCATTTATTTGCCCAAAAAATAAATGCTTTGCATCAAGGGAATCCGTTACAAAATGGAATCAATATGGGACCTTTGGCAAAATTGGAGTTTGCAAATACCTTGAGTTCTCAATTGGAGAAATCGTTGCAACAAGGCGCCAAAATTTTGGTGGGAGGTGAGCAGGATAATTGCAATTTCCAGCCCACATTGATTGATTTTGTAGATTCGAATAATATTGCTTTTCAGGAAGAAACTTTTGGACCATTGGCAACAATAATTAGAGCAAAAGATGAAAATGATGCAGTTGCAATAGCAAATAATCATAGGTATGGATTGGCTTCGGCAATTTGGACAGAAGACCGTGAAAGGGCTTATAAATTAGCCAGAAGAATCGAGGCCGGAAATGTTTTTGTGAATTCATTAGTGCGTTCTGATTCTCGAATTCCTTTTGGAGGAATAAAAAAATCGGGTTATGGAAGAGAATTGTCCGATATTGGAATTAAAGAATTTATGAATATGAAATCATTGATTATAGAATAGAACATATTGTATATAGTATAGCTAACCAAAACAAAAACCGATGAGAAAACCAAAATCAAAAACGCTTCAAAACTTACTTTTTAATTTTAAAGCAGCTCAGTTTTCGAATGAAAATCCCGGAATTGAAGTAGATAAAATTGTCGAATTCAAAAATGCGGATGCGCTAACAAGGAGAAAGTTTGTAAGCGATGTTGCCAAGTTTAGTTTACTTACGGGAATTGTTGGTACTTCAATATTAAGTTGCAAGAAAGAAAATGATGCTGAAAACTTTAATGTTTCAGGCAAAGTTTTTCCGCTTGATAATGACATAAAAGTTGCCATAATTGGGGCAGGAATTGCAGGTTTGAACGCTGCATATCATTTGAAAAAAGCTGGAATACAAGCTACACTTTATGAAGGAAGTCATCGGTTGGGTGGTCGTATTTTGACACATTATAATGATGCTTTGCAAATGGGAATTCATCCTGAATTTGGGGGTGATTTTATCGATTCTAATCACGAGGATATGATTGGTTTGGCGAAAGAATTCGACTTGGAATTAATTGATATGTATGCTGAATCGAAAGATGCTGGTTTGCGCCACGAAACTTTCTTTTTCGATGGAAGGCATATTTCGGAAGTAGAAATCATCAAGGAATTCAAAAAAATTGCTCCAAAATTAACGAAAGATGTGGATAGTTTGGGCGAGGATTATGATACTCCTGAAGCATTGGTTTTAGATAAAATGACTTTAAAAGATTACATTAACGCACTGAGTTGCGAGCAATGGATGAAAGACATTCTTACAGCGGCATATTTGGCTGAATTTGGTTTGGATACATCTGAGCAATCGGCAATAAATATGTTAGATATGATTGATACTGATACTTCCGAAGGCTTTAAGATTTTTGGTATTAGTGATGAAAAATATAGAATAAAAGAAGGGAATTCTAGAATTATTGAGCATTTAGCAGGAAGTGTTGCCGCTAATATTGAGACCAAACATATGCTCACGGCTATTTCTAACAATGATGGAAAATATAATCTTTCATTTAAAGACAAAGAAGATGTTCAGGCTGAATATGTGATTATTTGTATTCCATTTACAATGCTTCGTGACGTGAAAATCGATTTAAAGGAAATGACTCCCGAAAAGAAAAACGCTATTCATGGATTGGGTTACGGACAAAATAACAAATTGTTCCTGGGTTACGAAAATAGACCTTGGCGTGAAGGAAAAAACAAGTTTTATGGCTATTTATTCCATAAGGATATTCATGATGGTTGGGATTCAAGCAGTATAAAAACAATTCAAAGTAATAAAGGAGTTTATTGTTGTTTTTTTGGTGGAGACGAATCAATTCGTTTATCGAAAGTAGCTATAAACAACCCTGCAGCGCCACCAAATCATATTTGGAAAACAGATTTGCCTCAAAATGAAATTGACAAATATGTTAGTGAAATGGAACAGGTTTTTCCGGGTTCAAAAAACACGTATTCTAACAAACACGTTTTTGCTTGTTGGTCTTCCTATCCATGGGTAAAAGCGAGTTATACTTGTCCAAAACCTGGACAGTGGAATAATGAAATGCTTCATATTAGTGAACCAATAGGAAATGTTTATTTTGCTGGAGAGCACTGTAGTATGGAATATCAAGGCTATATGAACGGAGGAGCAGAAACAGGAAGGGTTGCTGCAGAGCAAATTATTAAAAAAATAAAAAAATAACGCAGACTCACTAATTTTGGCGGGTTAAATTAAAATTTGACCTTTTTATAGTCGAAATTTTCTTTTATTTCTTTTTATAAATCTAAATTTTGCATTAATAACAGGGGTATCTGTAAATATAATAATTATTGATATAGTAATATTCTAAGTTTTAATTACGGATTATCAATTTTTTTGAAATGAATTTTTGTAATTGATAATTCGTGCCATAAAAAGTCAAAAAAACACTTTTTATGTGTTCAAGTTGGATAAAAGATAATAAATTCGCATAATAATACAAGAATTAATATTAAAAAAATAATATGTGATAAAGAGGGTAAAAAACAATTAATTAACTAACCAAAAACAAATTAACAATGAAAACCAATTTAATAACAAAAACCAATTTAAACATGAAAAAAGTAGTAATTATTTTAGCATTAGTGCTAACGAGTACATTGACATTTGCACAAGATGCACCAGCCACAGCTGCACCAGCCACAGAAGAACCAGCAAGTAAACTAGCAATAGGAATAGACGTAGTTTATCCTTATTTGTGGAGAGGTTTTAAGCTTAATGCAAATAAAGTGGCTTTTCAACCTTATATGTCTTATGCTATAACTGAAAAGTTTACTGCGGGGATTTGGGGAACAACAAATTTATCAGGTGATGACAAATCATATAATGAATTTGATTGGTATTTGTCTTATCAAACTTGCGACATTGCAAAGGTAATGTTGAGTGACTATTATTATGATACGCCACTAGTACATGGTAGTTATTTTAATTATGATAAGACTTCAACTCAAGCTATTGATTTATCTGTATTATTAGATTTTTCTGAAAAAGGAGTGCCTCTTGATTTTCAATTAAATACTTTGATAGCTGGAAATGATTTTAATAATGATGGTAAAAGAAATTTTTCAACATATTCTGAATTAGGATTTTCTCAGTCTATAGAAGGTGCAGGAATTGATCTTAGAATATTTGCTGGGGCTGTATTAGGAAGTAGTAATTATTATATTACTGATGGCTTTAAATTCACTAATGTTGGTTTAAATTTAGCCAAAGAAATTAAATTTTCTGAGAGTTTTAGCGTACCAGTTTTCGTTAAATACACATATAACGATAATGGAAATCCAAATAAAAATTGGGACGGTTCTGTTAAAAGCGTTATCTCAGGTGGGATGACATTTACCATTAAATAGTTAAAACCATATTATTAAACCAAGATGTTTTTCTAATTCTTGGTAGTTTATAAAAAAAAATGGGCTTTTTGAATCATTCAAAAAGCCTATTTTTTGTTTTGGTATAACCATTATTGCTTCATATAAATATTATATATAGTATTTGTGGTTTTCTCATCTAAAACAGTATTGACTTCCGTTTGAATATAATGGAGCTTGAATGCCGAAATAGCCGCTGGAAGATTTTTAGTGTTGTATCCTATAATCCGAAGTGCTTGTTCTACATTGAAACCGACTGGTGCAATCTCTAAAACTTCGTCAGGCCAAATACCAAAACCCATTCCAGCTAATGTTTTCCATGGGAAAAAAGCGCTTGGATCTTGTTTTCTGCTAGGGGCAATATCCGAATGGCCAATGATGTTTTGGGAAGGAATATTGTAGTCTTTTTTCAATTTAGTTAAAAGAGCCAAAAGGCTATTGATTTGTAATTCTGAAAAGGTCTGGGTTCCATTATTGTCCAATTCAATTCCTATCGATGCCGAGTTAATATCGGTATTTTTTCCCCAAGAGGCATTTCCTGCGTGCCAAGCCCTAAGATAATCGTTAAGCATATGAACCACTCGGCCGTCATTAGCGATAACATAATGTGCACTTACTTGGGTTTCTGGTATAGTGAATGTTTTCAGGGTTTGTTTTAATGAATCTTGAGCTGTATGGTGTATGATTATGAAGTTTGGTTTTCTCAAATTGAAATTTACGGTTCCGATCCATTCAGTGGTGATACCGTTTTGCAAAGGAAAAGCTCCCATTTTTGAGATAGTGTCTTTGATGGTAAGTAATTGTTTTAAATATAGAGTATCAACACTTTTTTCCGGAACAACAACATTTTCCAGAGGAATGGCTTCCTTTTTTGAGATAGTTTCTTTTAATTTATTTAGGTTGTTATTATATGCTTTCTCGCTTTTTTTATAAGGATTTGGAGAACAAGAAGTTAGAATAATGGCTAAAATCAAATAATAAAAATGGTTTTGTATTAAATGTTTCATACTAATTATTTTCGTTTTTTTGTTTTCTTTTTGATTTAGATTTTAACGGTTTTTTTCTATCCTCTTTAAAAGCTAAGTATTTTTCTATTTGGTCTGGGTTTAAAAAAGCTTTAATTTTTCGATCTGTAGTTTCTGATAGGGCTTGAAATTCTTTTACCTGATCTTCTTGGTTAGTGACTTGTTTAAACAATATTCCTTGGGTTCTCATACTTTCTATTAAAACATTTGAAATGGCAATTACCTGAAGTTCATCAAGATTGAGGGCAGGTTTCATTTCATCCATCACTTTGGCTACTGTTTCTTCAACGGGGATTTCTTTTGGTTTTTCTTGTTGACTTCCTTGATTCATTTGTCCCATTCCACTATTTCTTCCATAACCGCTCCCTCCATATCTATTATTTCCATACCCATAATTTCCATATTGTGCTGAAATTGTACTAACTGAGAATACTATCAATATACTTGCTAAAAATAGTTGTGTTGTTTTCATATTTAGTTTTTAAATGTTGTATTTCAAAAAATAGATACTGTAAATTTAAACAGGTTCAGCGTATAAATCAAATTCTGTGGCATCGGTAATTTTTACCATTACAAATTCGCCGGTTTTTACGTAATGTTTAGAAGCGTCAATAAGTACCTCATTATCTACATCAGGACTGTCGAATTCAGTTCTTCCCACAAAATGTTCTCCTTCTTTTCTGTCGATGATACAACGAAAGGTTTTGCCAATTTTCTCTTGGTTCAAATCCCAAGAAATTTGAGATTGAATTTCCATTATTTCGTTGGCCCGAGCTTGTTTTACATCTTCAGGAACATCATCAACAAGGTCAAAAGCCCCCGTGTTTTCTTCGTGAGAATAAGTAAAACAACCTAAACGTTCAAACTTCATTTCTTGTACCCAGTCTCTCAAAATTTCAAAATCTTCTTGTGTTTCGCCAGGATAACCCACAATCAAAGTTGTTCTAATGGTCATTCCCGGAACTGCAGCGCGGAATTCTTGTAATAATTTTGTTGTTTTTTCCTTGGTTGTTCCTCGTTTCATCGATTTCAAAATCGAATCTGAAATATGTTGTAACGGAATATCGATATAATTACAAATCTTCGGTTCTCGCTTCATAATTTCCAAAACATCCATCGGAAAACCGGTAGGGAAGGCATAATGTAAACGAATCCATTCGATTCCTTCAACTTGTACCAAGGCTTCTAGCAATTCGCCAAGATTACGTTTTTTGTAAATATCCAAACCATAATAAGTCAAATCCTGTGCAATCAAGATTAATTCTTTTACGCCGTTTTTTGCCAAGCCTTCAGCTTCTTTCACCAGTTTTTCAATAGTTTGTGAAACGTGTTTACCTCTCATTAACGGAATGGCACAAAAACTGCAGGGTCTGTCGCAACCTTCGGCAATTTTTAGATAGGCATAATTTTTTGGAGTTATTGTTAATCGTTCACCAAGCAATTCGTGTTTATAATCGGCACCCAAAGCTTTTAATAAAGCAGGCAGTTCAGTTGTTCCAAAAAATTGGTCAACATTCGGAATTTCTTTTTCTAGATCTGGGCGATATCGTTCTGATAGACATCCAGTAACGAAAACTTTGTCGACTAATCCACGCTCTTTTTTGTTGGCATATTCAAGAATCATATTTATAGATTCTGCCTTGGCATTATCGATAAATCCGCAGGTATTAATGACAACGATATTCCCTTCTTCTTCGTGTACGACATCTTTTCCGCTGGCTTTTAACTGTCCCATCAGCACTTCGCTGTCATATACATTTTTCGAACACCCAAGAGTGATCACGTTGATTTTATTCTTTTTTAAAGACTTGGTTCTCATAAATTTATAATCCCGCTATTTTTGGGAAGTTGGCAAAATTACGATTTTATTATTAGAAGTATAAATCTTTGTTTATTTATAACTCCTTAGTCCCACTTTTTGCTTTAGCGAAGAAAGATTTTTCTTGTCTTATAATGATGGGGATACTGCTATTATTTTGCAAGCCTTTTTTGATGTTGATAAACTTTCGAAAATAAAAAAAATCCGTTTCAATAACGAAATGGATTTCTTTTAAACTTTTTAAGGGGTATTTTCAATTGTATTACAACTCAAACAACAAAGTCACTGTAACGTTGTTGTTTTTGGTGTCAATATTGGCACCATCTGTAAATCCTTGGTTAAAGAATCCTTGATGAGAATTTCTTTGGGCATAAGAATAAGCCAAATCTAATTTGGTTGCCCCAAAATTGTATCCTAAACCTCCCGAATATCCTGTTAAATCTCCTATAGTATTTGAGTTTTTATATGGGCTTTCTTCAAATCGATAACCTCCTCGCAAACTCCATTCCTTGATTTTATATTCAGCACCAATTCTTAATTCGCCAGTATTGTTAAGTACCGTACTCATATAGCTATTCAAGTCTCTAAAATAAGAATCATTTTCAGGTCTAAACTTTGTATTGCCGTAATCTTTTATGGTATAGTCAATACTTATTAATCCAGTTTTGCCAAATATGTAGGCAAAACTTCCTGTAAACTTGCTTGGAGTTTGCAGCGTGTAGGGAGTGTAATAATTGGTAATCTGGGGGTCTACTACATCTTTGGGCAGTTCACCATCAATATTTCCGCTTACCGAAGCTAGTCTTTGGGTAAACTCATCCTTTAGACGATACCAAGTAGGTGATTCATAAGCCAGCCCCAATCGAATTTCTTTGTTCACTTTTGCAATAGCTCCCAGTTGAAATGAAAATCCGGTTCCATAGGTGTATAATTCGTTATCGAACTGCAGTCTATTCACTCTATCGTTACTGTCTAATGGATTGTTGTTGTCTTCGTAAAAGCTAGAAGACTGGGTGTAATCTGTGAAATGAGAGTTTAAGTTTATTCCTAAATATAGTTTATCTTTATAAGATGTTGCGGCATTAAAAGATAATTTTCCGTTGTAACCTTTGGTATAAACACTATTTTCTTGGTAATAATTTCCTCCAGAACGAACATTTGAAGTATATAAAGTATTGTTTGGATTATTCCCGTCAACAGGATTAATGATATAACCTTGGTAGCCTAAAAAGGCTTGTTGTTCTCCGTGATTTAGCTCGCCATATGAGAAATTTTCCAATACATTCAATGGTACACCGTTGGCGTAACTCAAAAAATAATCAGCTACAGAATTTGTCGGATTTGTTCCAGCAGAAAATAATGAATTATTGAAATTATTCGTGTTTTCATAGTTAATAGCTACTGAAAACTTTTTCCAATCATTATTTGAATTTTGATCTTTAAAAACAAAAACGCCTCCAGCTTGATTCAAATCGAATGAATTATCAATAGCTGTTGCATTATTTCCAAAATAATTAGAACTATTTTTTGTGTTGTAATTACTTAAGGTTGTCGCAATTTGATTGTTCGAAAATATCGCCGAACCTGCCGGATTCACATTTATGGAGGATAAGTCGCCACCAAGAGCTCCAAAAGCACCACCCATAGCTCTAAAACGAGCTGTTCCAGTCAAATTATCTTGCGAATAGCGCAAAGCATCATTAATTTCTTGTGATTGAGCAATACTAAAAGTGAAGCCAACAAATAGTAGGAATATATATTTTTTCATTTTTATTCGTGTAAAATTATATTATTTTATAAAAGGATAATTGAAATTTTTATCTACTTCTTCCACCACTTCCGCCAGAAGATCTTCCACCACCTCCATAATTACCAGAAGATCTTCCTCCGCTATTTGAGCCTGAATTACTTGAGCTACTTGAGCTTGGAGAATAAGATCTTGAAGGAGTATAACTTTGGTTTCGGGAATTGCTGGTATTTTGTTGTGAGTTAGTATTTGTTCTTGTACGACTGGAATTATTATCGGAAGAATAATTCTGGTTTTGTGTATTGCTTCTTCGGTTAAGTAAAGCGCTGTTTCTGGTTGCGTTGTTGATGGTACTATTTCTATAATTGCCAGTATTCATTTCTCTATAAGAACCAGTTCTGTTTTGTGAATATCTATTACCATTTATGGTATTGGAGTATGAAGAACCTCTTCTACTTGTGTTATAGGAATAGTGTGTGTTAGAATAACCATAATTAGAATAACCTCCACCATAATAATATGGATGTCCGTAACTATATCCATAACTTGGGAAACCCCATCCATAGTAAGGATAATTGTAACCATAATCATAATAAGAATATCCATAATACGGATAACCATAGCCATAACTATAAAAAGGGCTGCCATAACCATATCTATAATAAGGATACCCAAATCCAAATCCCGCTGAAAAGCTCCAAGGATTAGTATAAACATTTATAGAAGTTGTTCTGGGATTATTTCCCCAATCTGGATAATCTGCATTTTGAATTGTATCGTTTGAAGTGCCGTAGTTGCTGTAATCATTGACATCGGTGAAAATTTCTGTTTGAAAATTGTCGTTTTGTAAAGAACTAAAATAGTCTTTATAACGATTGCTTGAATTTTCTGGAGTTACTTTTTCAATATTTCTATTTTCTGTATTTCCATATATTCCATCAGAATCATAGTAAGAGCTATTTTGATAAGAACCACAAGATGTTAGAAGAATACTCAAAAGAAGAATTAGAGAGTATGCTGATGTATTTGGAGGAAAAAAAATATTAGTTTTCATATCTGTAGGTTTTTTTATTGTTGCACATTACAAAAATAGTTAGTTTTGCCAAACTATTTAGTTAAAATTATCAAAACAAAATTTGTGCCAAACTATTCAATATGAGCAAGAACCTCACCACACGAGCAGACGATTATTCAAAATGGTATAATGAGTTGGTTGTAAAAGCCGATTTAGCCGAAAATTCAGGAGTTAGAGGATGTATGGTTATCAAACCCTACGGTTATGCAATTTGGGAAAAAATGCAAGCTGAATTAGATAGAATGTTCAAGGAAACAGGACATCAAAACGCCTATTTTCCTTTGTTTGTTCCGAAAAGTATGTTTGAAGCCGAAGAAAAAAATGCAGAGGGTTTTGCCAAAGAATGTGCTATCGTGACCCATTATAGATTAAAAAATGACCCTGATAATCCCGGGAAATTAATGGTTGATCCCAATGCAAAACTCGAGGAAGAACTTATTGTTCGTCCCACGAGCGAAGCCATAATTTGGTCAACTTATAAAGGATGGGTTCAATCCTATAGAGATTTACCTTTACTTATAAACCAATGGGCAAATGTGGTGCGATGGGAAATGAGAACCCGATTGTTTCTAAGAACTGCTGAATTTTTATGGCAAGAAGGTCATACCGCCCACGCAACAAGAAGCGAAGCTGTCGAGGAATCCGAAAAAATGATGAATGTTTATGCAGAGTTCGCCGAGAATTTTATGGCAATTCCTGTCATAAAAGGAATCAAAACCGAGACGGAACGTTTTGCTGGCGCTGAAGAAACGTATTGTATCGAAGCGCTGATGCAAGACGGGAAAGCTTTGCAGGCTGGAACTTCGCACTTTTTAGGGCAGAATTTTGCCAAGGCTTTTGACGTGAAATTTGCTAATGCCGAAGGAAAACAAGAACACGTTTGGGGAACATCTTGGGGAGTTTCTACCCGTTTGATGGGAGCCTTGGTAATGACGCATTCAGACGATAAGGGATTGGTTTTGCCTCCAAGTTTAGCTCCAATTCAAGTGGTTATTGTTCCTATCTATAAAACCGAGGAGCAATTAGAAGAAATTACTGCTGCGGTCAATATATTGATTTCGCAATTGAAGGAATTAAAAATTGTTGTAAAATATGACGACAGAACAACTCAAAAACCAGGATTTAAATTTGCCGAGTGGGAATTAAAAGGAGTTCCTATTCGAATTGCCGTTGGTCCAAAAGATTTAGAAAACGGAACTTTCGAGATAGCAAGACGCGATAATTTGTCGAAAGAGATGGTAAGCAAGGAAGGAATTGCGATTTATATCCAAAAACTTTTGGAACAAATTCAAATCGATTTATTTAATAAAGCACTGGATTATCGCGATAATCATATCACGGAAGTGAATAGTTTTGAGGAGTTTGTGGCGATTTTAGATGGTAAAGGAGGCTTTGTATCCGCACATTGGGATGGAACTGCCGATACCGAAGAAAAAATTAAAAATTTGACAAAAGCAACTATTAGATGCATACCTTTAAATAGGGTCGAGCAGGCTGGAAGCTGTATTCTCACAGGGAATCCTTCTGTTGGGAGGGTTTTATTTGCTAAGGCATATTAAAAAAAAATAATTTTTTTTGCGACTACTATTGCACGTCTAAAAAATAGTTGTATTTTTGCATCCGCATTACAGAAGTATGGTCCCTTCGTCTATCGGTTAGGACGCCAGGTTTTCATCCTGGTAAGGGGGGTTCGATTCCCCCAGGGACTACAAAAAAAAATTAATAAAGAAAAAATCATTCAAGAAAAATGGCAAATCATAAGTCAGCTTTAAAGAGAATTAGAAGTAACGAAAAAAGAAGAGTCTTAAACAGATATCAACATAAAACTACTCGTAATGCAATAAAAGCATTAAGAATAGCAACTGATAAAGAAGATGCTGCTTCTAAATTGTCAAGCGTTATTTCTATGATTGATAAATTAGCCAAGAAGAATATAATTCATGATAATAAGGCTTCAAATTTGAAATCTAAATTAACGAAACACGTTGCTAAATTGTAATAATAGCAATTTATGAATATTAAAAAAAGCTCTCATTTTGAGAGCTTTTTTTATGGAGTACTGTTAATTTTTATTTTTACATATTCCAGCATTTCTTTAGAAATAGGTTTTGACAAGAAATCAATTACCATAGGATATTTTTTTGATCTTTTTAAATCTTCAGGGTCAATAGTCGAGGAGAGAATAATGGTTTTTATGTGGTTATAGTCAGAATAATCATCAGAGCAAAAGCAATCTAAAAATTCCCAACCTCCCATTACAGGCATATTTAAATCTAAAAAGATTAACTGAGGGAGTCTTTTTGATTCTCCATCAGAATTTGTGTTTTTGAGTGTATTAAAATAGTTGAGAGCTTCTTCTCCATTTCTGGCGGTAGCTATCTCATTTGAAAACGAGGCCTTAGTAATTACCATTTTGCAAAGCATTAGGGTAATAGGATCATCGTCAATACATAAAATGGTATCTAACATTCTTTATTTGTTTTTAAACGTTAATGTAAATGTGGTTCCAATGTTTACTTCGCTTTCAATACTAATGGTTCCTCCCATAGTTTCTATCTGGGATTTCACAAGATATAAGCCCAATCCTTTGCTGTCAGGATAGTCATGGAATCTTTGGTAGAGACCGAAAATTTTATCCTTGTTTCTCAATAGATCTATTCCTATTCCATTATCCTTAAAAATCATAACTACATCATTATGAACTTTATTCGCTGAGATAGTAATTTTTGATTGATGCTTTTCGGATCTATATTTTATGGCATTAGTCAATAAGTTTAATAGGATGCTTTCTAAATAAGCCTTGTTTGTATTTAAAAATTTTACTTTTTCAAAATCAATTTTTATGATGGGTTTGTGTAAACCAATAAGAAAATCCAGCTGACTAAAAACATTTTCGAATACCTCTTTTAATTGAACGTCTTCTTTTTGAATAGATGGATTGTCTTTTATTACAATCACTTTTACTAAATCATTTATTGTTTCATTTAATAAATTGGTCGACTTGTTAAACCCATCTAAAACAGCTCTTAATTCTTGATTGTCAATAGGGATGTCTTCTATTAAACTCAATAAACCAGTCAAGTTTGATAGTGGTGCCCTAAGGTTATGGGAGGTAATATAAGAAAATTGCTGTAAATCTTTATTGTTCTGTGTTAGTTCCCTTATAAGTTGTTCCTTTTCAATTTCCTGTTTTTTCTCATCGGTAATATCTCTTTGTATTGAAACCCAATGCGAAAGTTCTCCATCCGAGTTGTTTACCGGAAGCATTGAGAAACTTACCCAATATTCTTCCTTATTTTTTGTGTAATTGATGGTTTCTACCTGGCATTCCTCTTTGTTTTTTATGGCATTGATTAGTTTTTCATACTCTTGACTATCAGAATTTTGACCAATAAAAAGATCCGGGGATTTTCCAACAATTTCATCAGAACTATATCCTGACATAACTGAAAAGGCTGGATTGACATAGATAATTTTAGGAATTTCCCCGTCATTTAAATCAGCTTGAGTAATGATTACAGAATCTTTTGTTTGGGTAATTACAGTTTCTAATAATTTAAGTCGTTGTTCTTCTTCTTTTTGCTTAGTTATATCTTGAATTGCTCCAATCATTCTCACTACCTTGCCCTCTTCATCTTTTAAGATGAAACCTCTATCTAAAACATATTTATACGTTCCGTCAGCACATTTAAATCTATACTGATCTTGCCATTTTTCTGTTTTTTGTTCTATGAAGGAATATAATTTTATAGACATTTTAATGCTATCCTCTGGATGGATATTTTCAAACCACCATTTCGAGCTTTTGCCCACTTGGTCTTGTTTGTATCCAAAAACACCTTCAATTCCTTTATTCCATAAGAGTCTGTCTTCTTCAATTTTCCAATCCCAGATGGTGTCACTCGTGGCTTTTGCGACGATATCATATCGTTCATTGGATTCCTTAATCTCATCATTGGACTTTTTTAATTTCTTAAAAACTGAAGAATTTTTGATATCGTTTTTATATAAAAGATACTTAATAAGTATTCCGGAAACCAAAATGAATAATATATCATTTATAAAAATATAGGAAGAAAAGTCTGTAAAAGAGAGGTGTTTTGGTAATAATTTATGAGATACAATAGCCAAAAATATGGATATAAGTACGTAAATTAAAGCTATTTGGTTGGTCTTGTTTTTCATTATTCAAATATAAATAATTATTACCTAAATATTAAACTTCATTAGAAACTTATTTTTATTGAATTTGCCCTTTTAGTTAACAAAATGTAAACTATTATAGAAATAATTTTTATATCAAAATAAAGTGTACCTTTGCAACCTCAAAAAAATACAGATGGAAGCTATTAGAAACATTGCAATTATTGCCCACGTCGATCACGGTAAAACCACTTTGGTTGATAAAATTATGTATCACTGTCATTTATTTCGTGACAACGAAAATACCGGTGACTTAATTCTTGATAACAACGACTTGGAGCGTGAAAGAGGTATTACCATTACTTCTAAAAATGTTTCTGTGTTATATAAAGGAACAAAAATCAACATTATCGATACTCCTGGTCACGCTGATTTTGGTGGTGAGGTTGAGCGTGTATTGAATATGGCTGATGGAGTTTGTTTATTGGTAGATGCTTTTGAAGGCCCAATGCCGCAAACCCGTTTTGTATTGCAAAAAGCTCTTGACCTTGGTCTGAAACCTTGCGTTGTTATTAATAAAGTAGATAAAGAAAACTGTACTCCTGAAGAAGTTCACGAAAAAGTTTTCGACTTAATGTTCGAATTAGGTGCAGAAGAGTGGCAATTGGATTTTCCAACAGTTTATGGTTCTGCCAAAAACAACTGGATGTCTGATGACTTTAATGTGATTACAGACAATATTGAGCCGTTGTTGGATATGGTTATAACAAATGTGCCAGCTCCTAAAGTATCTGAAGGAACACCGCAAATGTTGATTACATCTTTAGATTTCTCGGCTTTTACAGGTCGTATTGCTATCGGTCGTTTGGAAAGAGGTGTCTTGAGAGAAGGAATGCCGATTTCTTTGGTAAAAAGAGATGGAGCAATTACAAAATCAAGAATCAAAGAATTGCATACTTTTGAAGGACTTGGTCGTAAAAAAGTACAAGAAGTAGTGGCAGGTGATATTTGTGCGATAATTGGAGTTGAAGGTTTTGAAATTGGTGATACTATCGCTTGTTTTGATAATCCAGAAGCTTTGCAAACAATTGCTATTGATGAGCCAACGATGAGTATGTTATTTACCATCAATGACTCTCCTTTCTTTGGTAAGGAAGGAAAATTTGTTACTTCTCGACATATTAGAGAAAGATTAACAAAAGAATTGGAAAAAAACCTGGCTATGAAACTAGGCGAAACTGATTCTGCTGATAAATTTATGGTTTTTGGTCGTGGAGTTCTACACTTGTCTGTTCTAATTGAAACAATGAGAAGAGAAGGATATGAATTACAAATTGGACAACCGCAAGTTATCATCAAAGAAATTGATGGTAAAAAATGTGAACCAATAGAAGAATTAACCATCGACTTACCTGAAAATCTTTCCGGTAGGGCCGTAGAATTTGTTTCTATCCGTAAAGGAGAAATGTTGAGTATGGAAGCCAAAGGAGAACGTATGATCATAAAATTCAATATACCTTCTCGTGGAATCATAGGATTGCGTAATCAATTACTTACCGCTACTGCTGGTGAAGCTATTATGTCGCACCGTTACATAGGATATGAGCCATTCAAAGGTGATATTCCTGGAAGAAATAATGGATCTTTAATCTCTATGGAAAATGGTAAAGCAATTCCTTATTCTATTGATAAATTACAAGATCGTGGTAAGTTCTTTGTTAATCCAAATGATGAAATATATGAAGGTCAGGTAATTGGAGAAAATTCTCGTAGCGATGATATGTGCGTGAACGTGACTAAAATGAAAAAACAATCGAATGTTCGTTCTTCTGGAAATGATGAAAAAGCAAGGATTATTCCTCCGATTATTTTCTCTTTGGAGGAAGCATTAGAATACATTCAAAAAGATGAATATGTAGAGGTAACTCCAAAATGTATTCGTTTGAGAAAGATATATTTGACAGAAACTGATAGAAAAAGATTTAAAATCTAGTTTATTTTTATAGAAAAAAGTCATTCGCAAGAATGGCTTTTTTTATGTGTTTTAATTTTTGTTCATTAGAGAAATTCTATCTTTTCAAACTAAAATGACCTTTTGCTTCTCTTCCGTCTTCTAATTTTACGGTGTACCAATAATCGTCACCAGGTAAAGACATTCCGTTAAAATTTCCGTCCCAGCCTTGACTTGACGGAGACAATTGTTTGAGGAGTTTTCCATATCGGTCAAAAATATAAATTATGGAATTTGAGTTGAAATTAGCATTCACTCCTTTTATATTCCAATAGTCATTGTGCCCATCATTGTTTGGTGTGAAAAATTTTGGAACACCTATTACTGCTATGGGTTCACTTGCTATTCCACATTGATGATTGTCTTTTATGAACACTTCGTGAATTCCAGGCTGAACATTATCAAAGAAATTGGATTCTTGGTAATAACCATTTTTATCGTCCATATTATAAACATAATCGCCAGTTCCCGTCACATTTATCGTTACCGTGTTTACGTCAGACAAGTCAACAATGTCAATACTTTGAATGTGGGCTTCCTCTGAAGGGTTGACTTTTATGGTTCGAATTCTACTGCAACCAGAAACATTTGTTACTTGAACAGTATAGGTTGCATCAGTATATACATCTAATGTTGGAGTTGTATCTGGTAAAATAATTCCATTTTTTGTCCAAACATAAGTGTAATTATTTTCAGATGTTCCATCCTGAATTCCCGCATCGAGTTTCACAAATAAGTCGGGAAGATTAGAGCATACAAATTCTTCTTCGTCTCCGTTTTTATTCAAATTGATTTTAGGCAATGGATTTACTATAAATGGAATGTCAACTGTCACGGGAGAACAAGCGTTTCCAGCAATTGTACTTTTGACAACTGCTTTAATTGTTCTTGAGGTGGTTTCGAATACCGCAGGGAATGGGCTAATAATTGGATTTCCCAGATTATCTAGCAAAGGATTTCCCAGATTATCAAAATAGGTAATTGCAACATTTGTTTGAGTTCCTTTTATATCACTTTCTATATTTGGAGTAATAAATTTAAAAATTCCATTTTGTGCCAAAGGGTTTTCCTCGTCATCGCATTCAATTCTTGTATCTGTGGAAGGAAGTGTTGCTATTGGTAATTTATCTACAATAAACTCAATTGTGGTTTCGTCAAAACATTTTAATGCCGAATTATTGGTGACGACTGCTCTTATGATTTGGGATTTGGTTGTAAAAGTTGCAGGAAACGGACTTGGTAATGGTGAATTCGCTTGGTCAAAATAAGTAACGGTTACATTCGTTTGACCTTTTAGCAATGTCGATTCAAGCGTTGCGGTGTTAAAAGTAAAAATTCCGTCCTGATTGTCATCGCATTGTCTTGGAATTGTAACAGGATTGGCAAAAGGTAATTTTTCAACATTTAAAGTTACAAATGGTCCAAGACCGAAGCAGGCATTATCCACATCACTATCTACACGAACCCAAATGTTTTGAGTATTAGGATAACCAATGTTTCTATAATTAGAAATATCGATGATGCTATTTACTTCGGACAAAGCATCGGCTTGGTTTCGATAATAATTGATGTTATAAACTTCTGTTGTTGGTAAAAGCGCAAGAATTGTTGCTTTAGTACTGCTGAAATCAAAGTAGGAAACCCCGTCTCTTTTATTGTTATTGGCATTATTTACACCATTTATATCCAGAAAATCGTCGCAAACGGGAGGAATTTGAATGTTATATGTCGAAGGGATTTTTGTTGCCAAAACTTGTAAAGTCAATTTTGCTACTTTATAACACCCCGTAATTTTGTTTTCAACTCTTGCCCAAACATACATTAAACTTGGTGTCGTATTTACAAAAGCCAATGGCGTGGGGATTAACTCCAATGGATTTGATGTATCGGCTCCAGCCGGACTGGTGTAATATGTAAAAGTTTCATTAGCAAAATTATTTGAAATCACATCGTTTTTTACCGTTAGATTGAAGGAAGTAATTGCATCTAAATCATCATCACATTGTATGATGGTTACATCATTTACAATTGGCAAAGTATAAACAACTAAACTAGTTTCATTCGAAAGTAATCCGCAAGAATTCCCCACTTTATTTAGCTGAACACGATATTTATTCCCGTTCATTGCATTTGTCAAAGTTGTAATAGTTAAAGTATTTGTCGTTACTCCAGAATAAGTTGTATTATTTAGAATATCAATCCAATTTCCGCCGGTAAAAATCTGCCATTGATAGGTGTTTCCTCCGTTATCATCAATTGAAATTGATGTGTTCTCTAATTCGCAAGTTGGCGTGGCATTTGGTTGGGTTGTTATTGTTATTGGAGCTGGAGTAATGTAATTTGCATTTGGAATTGTATAACCAATTCCACTTGTAACTTGACCATTTGTATCAACAATCACTGGATTATTTCCTACCAACCCATCGCCATTTGGATCTATAAATCCAGCCTCAACAACGTCTTGGCACAAATCACCATCACTGTCTAAATCACGATAATTTCTAATGCCATCAGCATCTGTGTCAATTTCAGTTTCTACTGAATCTAAAATGCCGTCATTATCGCTATCTAAATCAAGGTAGTCCAAAACGCCATCATTGTCAGTATCGACGGGAGCAAATCCGGGTTCAAAAGCATTATCCAATCCATCTTTATTTGTGTCAACATTTGATAGGACTACAGTTGTATTTAATTGTGCTTCAATGGTGTCAAAAATTCCATCGCTGTCACTATCACTATCCAATTGGTCGGGAATTCCATCACCATCAGAATCTTTAGGAATGCAAGCTGCAAAAAACTTTAAAGTTGATTTATTTGGATTGTCATCAGATAAATTTTTATGGGTAAAACTTATCGAATTTGTTAAATAGGTTAAAAATTTAAAAGTTCCAGTTCCGGCCATCAAAGGAGTTGTGCTGTTTACTCTAAATCGTATTTCAAAGGAAGAAAACTCGGTTATTCCAGTTTCATATATGCCATCATAATTGGTGTCAATTGATAATTGGTCATCGGGATTGAGTACTGTTATGGTTTTGTTTATTGGAGAATTCACTACATACTCTGCCTCTGAATTTAACAAATCAGTTGAATTTGAAGTAGGAACATATTCTATTCCCATACTTATTGGTTGAGCAAAATCTAATTTATAAGTTACACTATTTCCTTTTCCGGCAGGAACTTCGGTGACAAAACTGCCATCTGCACTTCCCGATAAAGGGATTGCGCTTGCGGTTATAGAAGTAGATACCGTTCCTGAAAATGAATTAGGATAATTACCAACAGTTATATTTCCTACATTCAAATTTGAAATATCGATGTTTTGATTGCCGTAAGATTCAGAGCAATTTGTGATTCCGTCGTTTTCATTATCAACATCAATATTGTCATTGGCCAAATCATTGTCCATATCTGTTGGACAACTGCTAACGGGTATTTTATCCGAAAAAACATCACTCATACAACCAGAAATGCTTCCTCTTACTTGGTAAAATCCCGGAGATGTTGGTGCGTACTCGTTTGTTGTTGCACCTGAAATTAATACATCATTTTCATACCATTGAAAAGAATTGTATGCAGTCAAAGCACTAATTTTTAAAATCACATCTGGAATGCAATTAGAACTTGCGCCAATTTTTATATCCGATATAATTTCAGGTTTAAGGTCAAAACCCGAGTAATAGCCGCCATAGGTTGCCGCATTATTCGATCCGAAATAAGAAACATAAACCTGTTTATCCGAAAATACCCCAATGTTACCTGTTAATCCCGTAACACTAATAACTTCAAAAGCAGCATTAGTTGCCACTTTACTTAACGCTGTTACTCCAAGAGGAAGACTTGAAATGGGATAATTAGTACCATTAATTCCTATTTGTAAAGTTGCACCCGTTTCTGTAACGATATTCAGTCCACTATTTGTTGTAAATGATCTTGAACCAATTCTTTCTATCATTGGAATATTGTTTACTGTGTTTGGAGTAGAACAATTTAATGGCGGAACAAAAAACATTTCTTGATTAGCTTGACTCGATCCTCCAACGCTTTGATATGCAAAAACTGGTTTTGTGGTTCTAACATAGATATTTCCGTTCGTGCCATATTCTATACCATCTATCGCTAAATACTGTCCTGCATTTAAAATAATTCTACTGATTTCATTAATAAACACTTCTGTATTGTCTTCGTGAGCAACAATTAAAGGTCTTTCAGTAATATCTGGTCCAAATCCTCTCACAAAAATATATTCTTTTCCAATATTTTCTACTGGAACAATCTGGTCAAATCCTAAGTCAATATTGTTATTGTTATTTCCATTTGTTCCTGCAAAAGAACCACAATTAAATGCAATAGGTTTATTTGCTTTTACTAATGCACCAATTAATCCATCTTTGTTGACTGTCCCGTTTTTATCCTCGGTGGCAATAACATAGCTTTGTCCTCTGTTTAATGTAACGTTAGTAGGAGTGTTGCCAACACTCGGATTATTCAATAAAACGACGCCAGATTTGATGTCTTTGAATTCAATTAAAGTGTTGTTTTCAGTGGCCAAAATAGACAGGAAAGTGTACCGACCTGAACTATCGTTAGTTGTTGCTGTATTTATAAAGGCACCAACTCTAAATTCTTTTCCTAATGCAGACAATCCTTTCGAAACCAATGAACCCGCTTGATTGTATGCGCCAGCCAATACCCTAACGGCAACATAAACCAAGCTTTCGGCCTCAATTATATAACCTTTGTTGGTTAAAGCTGTATTCAAAAATCCGCTACTTGCCATCAATTGGGTGTCAGTTCCGGAATCAATATAATATTCTATGGGAGAGTTTTGCGAAACTGTTACATTAGTAATTCCTACGCCAATGGCATTAATTTTTACTTTTACGGGAGTCAAACTTGGCGTGGAAATATATAAATATTGTTCTTGGGCAGCTACATTATTGGAACCTGATAAGGGCGGGATATAATGCGTTTTGCTAAATTGTGAGAAACAGTTTAGGGTAATGAAAACAAAGAAAAGAAATGAAACTTTTTTCATTGGATAAAAATAATAAATATAAGCTACCTTTTAAGTGAAAAATGGCCTTTTATTATTTTTCCATCGCCAAAGTTTAAGTGGAACCAATAATCATCTGCCGGCAATTCATTTCCAATGTATGTCCCGTTCCAGATGGGATTAATTGCGTTAAGTTCTTTAATTAATTTTCCGTAGCGGTCATAAATAGTTATGGTTGCTTGAGGAAATATACCAATGTTTTTAATTTGCCAAAAATCATTAAACCCGTCGCCATTTGGAGTAAAAAAACGAGGGTAATCAAGGATATTTATTGAATAAGTCAAGTATTCACAATTGTTTGAATCTCTAATATAGGCGGTATAATTCCCAATTGCTAAATATGAAAACAAAGGAGAAACTTGGTAATTAGTTCCGTCTAATGAAAATTCATAGGTTCCAGTACTTGGAGGAATTATTTCTATTGAGTTTGAATTGCCAGAAAAATCATTTACAATTGGTGATGTAGCTGGGATAGTTTCAGCTGGTGTGCTCACAATTGTTTTTAGAGTTATTTTGGTAGTTTCAGTACAACCATAAGTTTTACTTGTAAGCCTTGCAAATACAATTACATCTGTTGATGTTGTCTTGGTATAAGAAATAGGTTTTAAGATTGGATTTGATAAAATAGATCCTGTTTGGGTTTCATAATAGTCAACTTTAGTCAAACTTGGGTCGTTGTTTTTAATGATAGCTTCTGCCTTGGTCAAATCAAAAAGAGTAGTTCCATTTCCAATATCATCGCATTTTATTAAATCGACATTTTTAAGTTGAATTTGGGGTGTAAATTCAATTTTTATTTTACCTGTTGCTATACAACCGTTTGGCATTGTAACTTCTACTTGATAAGCGTCGCCTGAAGTAATGGTATAAGAATTAGTATTAATACTAAGGTTATTGCTATCTAAAATTTCCATATTGTCTTTAAACCATTTATAAGTATAACCAATGTCTGCAAAACCGGTATTAATGGTGTATGAATCGCCAAAACAAATGGGATTATTTGTAGACAGTAATTGGTCTTCTCCCAAATCTATTCTTGAAGAAAAACTACCAGCTTCGATGAAAACTGCCGAATCATAAAAATTACCATCTTGATCGGCAATCACTAATTTTATATGATAGGAAGTTCCCACTTTAACCTTAGTTTGTGCAGTTAATGTTTTTGTTTGACCACTATAGTTAATAGGACTATTATTTGTCGGGCTTGAGTTTAATTGCCCAAAATAAGTTTCATTTATAGGATCGCACTTTTTGGAATTAAAACTAAAAACAGGGTGAACGGTTTTTGAAGAAACCGGTGTGCCATCAGGAAGCACTGCCAGATTTTGGTATTTGGCTCCAATAATGTTTTCTTTTATTAAAAAAGCAAATCCATCCGAATGAGAACATGGAAAGTCATCTAGGTATTCGTTTGAGGCAAAAATATAATTAAAGTTGATATAGTTCGTTTGAGGGGTAAAGTCAAATTCTAAAATTGTGGCATTAAGTGTGTTAGATGTTGCTAGCGCATTTTCTAAATCAGTGTCGCCTTTCCAATCAGAGTTCCCACTATTGGGTGCGCTTGAAGGCTCTCTAACGAAAGGTCCTTTAGAATATATACTACCCCAGGTGCTTAAAATAATTCCGTTTGCAAAAGGGAAATTGCTACCGTTTTTATCGAAAGAAGCATAACTATTCTTTGTGTGAATGCTGGGATTTCCTTTTGCATTTTCACCAGAAACACTAACACAATAGCTGTTATTGGTTAAAATATTTACAAGCTCCTGGGCAGTTTTAGTGTCATCAACAGTAATATATTGTGCGGTTGCAATGGTCGTAAAGCAACAAAAGAAGGCGAAAAATAAAATCTTTTTTAGAAATCTCATAGCTTCGCAAATATACTACAAATCTCTATTTTTTAATAATTTATAGGATAGTAACATAAATATAGTTGTCCAAACCAAAACGATAAAAATTGTAGAATAATGCACACTGTAGTCCTTGATATTATCTAAACCTATTTGTGTTCCAATGTTTTTAACGACTGATAATCTTGAGAAAGGTTCCACGATCAAGTTTGACATTGATTCTAACGGAAGGAATTGTTCAATATTAGCAGCAGTATTGCCTTCGGGGAAAAGTCTAAAAGTTAAAATTCCTTTGATAATTCCCTCAATAATTCCCCAAACCAAAAGAAATCCAATTGCAAAAGCAGAGCGTTTTACCAATATTCCCAGAAACAAACAGAACGAGAAAAAGCCCACCAGCTTGACAAAGAACGCCACGAGATATTCCAAATCCGAAAAAACGATGCCAAATTCCGTGTAGGACGAAAAGCTGTAGCCTAAAATTAAGCTCATCACAAAAACAAAAACTGTGGAGCAAAAGGCAAATAAAACAACTGTCAAAAATTTTGACAATACCAATTCTTTTTTGCTCATTCCGTCAATCAGGTTTTGCTTCAATGTGCCATAGCTATATTCGTTTGCCATCATCGAAACGATTACAATGGCCAAGAAAAATTTTAGCCAAGCAGCAATATAGGTGTTGAAATGCCAAATAAACGGAAAATTGAAAATGCCCATTTCGGCGAGATGAAATTTAAAAATCCCGAGATCAAATTTTATGGACGCAATCAATGCAATGAAGGAAAGTAAAATAAAATAAGCCAAAGTCAATATGCGACTCGCTTTATTTAACCAAATTTTCTGTATTTCTATGGAGAGTAATCGTTTCATTTTTAATTTTAGATTTTGATTTTTTGAAAATTGCCATTGAAATTGTTATTGTCATTGATTGTTTGTCAATTCCAAGAATTGTTCTTCTAAACTATTTTTTCGTTTTACTAAATGACTTAAAATAATATTGTTTTCAAATAGGAATTGGTTCAAATCCTTGGATTCTAGCTTGTTTTTTAAATACGCCAAAACTTTGGAATCCATAATTTTAATTGTCCCAATGGAAGGATGAGTTTTCAAAACCATTACCAAGTTTTCGACATCATCAGCCTGCAATTCGAAGAAACCTTCGTTCGCTGACATTCCATCGACTAAACCCGAATACAGGATTTCGCCTTTTCTTAAAATTATGACGTGGGAACACACTTTTTCGACTTCGTCCAGCAAATGAGAAGCGAGTAAAATGGTTGTTCCTTTGGTGGCAATTTGTTTGATAATATCTCGAATCTGATGTATTCCTTGAGGATCAAGTCCGTTTGTGGGTTCGTCTAGAATCAATATTTCGGGGTCATTCAATAAGGCAGAAGCAATTGCTAATCGTTGTTTCATTCCTAGTGAAAAAGTGCTGAATTTACTGTTTTTCCGGTCATTTAAACCAACCAATTCCAGTTTTTCATCTATTTTAGAGTAGTTGATATTCTTGATTTTACATACTAATTTCAGGTTTTCTTCCGCTGTCATATAAGGATAGAAGTTGGGTCTTTCGATAATGGCACCCACTTTTTTCAAAGCATCGTGCGTTTGCATTGTTCCGTCAAACCAGCTGTATTGTCCAGAAGTTTTATTTACAACATTCAAAACAATTCCTAATGTTGTCGATTTTCCGCTTCCGTTTGGACCTAGAATTCCATAAACATTGCCTTTCTTTATTTCGAAAGAAATATTTTTTAAGGCTTGAATACTGCCGTAACGTTTGTAGAGATTACTAATTGTAAGTATCGTTTCCAAGATATTTGGGTTTTAAATTTGTAATAGGACGATCTAGCGTTCTTTTTGTTACTTTCGAAATATAATTTAATGTAAATTTGTAATAAATGTAATCAAAATGAAGGAAGAACCATTAATGGTTTTTAAAAAACCAACGTATCCTGTAAACAATTCACTTATGGATTATTTAGAACGATATGACAGAATATCCAAAGTTCCAATTTTCTACGATGATTTGTTGCGTTTTTCGGGTTCTATAAATGTGTTTGACAAAAATGATCAGGATACTTTATGGATCAGGGTTTATTACAGTGAACACGAAAGGAAAGAGATTGATTTAAATCTAAAAAAAGTGTATTCCTATTTGTATTCAGATGGAAATCTCGACACTATAAAATTTCTGAATGTTGACGCAATCGACTATTGCACTTTTGGAAATTCAAAGCCTTTTCGAATAAAAGTCAGAAACGTATTGAATGATAATTATGTCTATTTTTATGTAAAAAAAGCCGATGCTTCTCGTGTTTATGGTTTAGAATTAGAGCATATTCTCTCCCCAGATAAAATTCATTTTTTGGTATATAAAGACACTTTGATAGAAGAGCATATTATGGGGATTCCAGGAGATGTCTTTATGAATGAACTTTTAAAAAATTGTTCAGAGACTGAAAAATCGCAGATTGCAAAAGAGTTTGTGAAGTTTAATGAGCGTTGTATAATCAGGCTTCTTGGTGATATGAGGGCTTATAATTATGTAATTGTTCCTATTCATGATTTTGACCAAGTGGTGTACCGTATTCGGCCGATAGATTTTGATCAACAATGTTATGAAGGAAATTTGAAGGTATATCGTCCGCAGTTTTTTAAGGAAAATTATCCAATGGTAAAATTGGTCGAGGATAAACTCGAAGAAAGTTCTATAGAACAATATAAAAATGAAGAAAGAGCGGTTTTGGCCAAAAGAATTTATTCGGCCGAAAACCGCATCAAAAAATTATTGACTATTATGGGCAATGATACTATTGCTCCAGACGAAAATGTAGAGAAGTTAAAATTAGGACTGTTCAATTATACACGTGATTTGAACTTTAAAAGAGCAAAATCTATGGGAAATGTCCTAAATGCAACTTTTGATTTTATCACAAGAAACTACAAAAACATTAATGTCTTTAGTAATAATTTCGAGTAAAAATCAAACCGAAATAGCAACTTGTGTTGGCGTAATTATATCTGAGCCAATCTAGCAACTCTTTTTTGAATGTACGTTTGTCGTAACATTAGTAGGCTTTTTATTAATAATAGTGTTAGCATCTTTTTGGGGCTTTAGGATGTAAATTATTTAAATTATTGGATTGCGAAATGTCTTTTCTTATAAAGACTTAATAATGCTTCATTAATGTCTTTAAGTTCTGGAGTGAGAAACGTTTTATGACCTTTAAGATCATCGGTCAATTCTAAACCACAAATAGAACATTTATATTCTTTGAAGTGGTTTGTCACATTTCTGGTTGTGACAATTTTATGTCCGAATAAAGAACACAAAATTTTTCTTGAGGAAATATTTTTCCTGTTTTTCGTGGTGTTCATATTTAGTCAATTATATTTGGGACTATAAATATACAACGAAAACCGATTAAAACACAAATTATATCGATGAAATACATAAAATATATTTTATTATATAAAAAAACCTACACAAATGTATTTTTAAATAAATTTTTTCACTTCCAGAATTATATAAAAAAACAGGAAACTCCAATTAATTAGAAAATTAATTGGAGTTTCCTGTTTTTAATTTAAACCTAAAATTCAAATAATCTAGTTAATTACTTTTTTCTAATACTTTATCTGGATTGTATCCAAAAAGGTAATGCTCTTTGATGATTTCGGCGACACCAATAGGTAACATAGATTCCCAACCTTGTTTGTTATCACTTATCATTTTTAAAACTTCTCGTGAAAAAACTTCCAAGTTATCGGGGTTATAGTTCTTGATATCGACAACTTTTCCGTTGAATTTGAAAAATTTATATAATTCCTTCATTCGAGGGTGTACTCTTAATGTTTCGGAATTCATTATTTCTCCGTTTTCATCTATCATTGGATATAAATACACTTTCATATCACGGTAGAATAATTTTCCAAAAGCTTCTAGAATTCCACCGCTTAGATGGCGATAGTATTTTTCGTCAAAAATGTCGACCAAGTTGTTGACACCCATTGCTAATCCCATTCTGGCCTTGGTATATTTAGAAAAATATTCTACAACTTTATAGTACTCCTGGAAATTTGAAATCATTACTGTTTGCCCAAGGGAACAAAGTAGTTCGGCTCTGTCCATAAAATCTCTTTCGTCAATTTCACCGTCAGAACGCAAGTTGGATAGTGTGATTTCAAAGATTACCAAGGTGTTTTGAGGATCCACTTTATGTTCTTCTAAAAACATTTTTAATGATTCTTCATACATATCCATATTGACCTTTGTTACAGGACGGAAACTTCCTCTTAGAGCGAGAATATTCTTTTTGTATAATATGGCTGCGGGAAGTATATTCTTACCTTCGGGGTCAAATATTACGGCATCTGTCATCCCGTTTTTAACTAATTGTAAACTCATTAGTCGATTATCCATATCTGCAAAACGTGGTCCCGAAAAATTGATTGTATCTATTTCTAGTTGGTCTTTATCTAAATGGTCATATAAATATCTCAAGAATCTTTTTGGATCATTGTATTTATAGTAGGCACCGTAAATTAAATTTACTCCAAGAATTCCTAGTGTTTCTTGTTGTAATCGAACATCGGTTTCTTTAAATCGAATGTGTAAGATAATCTCGTTATAATCTTCGTCAGGTTCAATTTGATATCGGATACCAACCCATCCGTGCCCTTTGAATTGTTTGGCAAAGTCAATGGTAGCGACAGTATTGGCATAAGTAAAGAAAATTTTGTTGGGATGTTTCTTTCTGCTTAATCGTTTTTCAATTAATCCTTCTTCATGGGCAAGCATTTTTCTGAGACGACTTTCCGTTACGTAACGGCCATCCTCTTCAACTCCATAAATAGAGTCGCTAAAATCTTTATCATAAGCAGAAGTCGCTTTTGCAATTGTCCCGGAAGAACCTCCGGCTCTAAAAAAATGTCTAACGGTTTCCTGACCAGCCCCAATTTCAGCAAAAGTTCCATAAATATTTTCGTTCAAATTAATACGAAGGGCTTTGTCTTTTATAGAAGGAATTTGTTCAATTACTTTGTCACCTTTCAATTTTATTTCTGTATCCATAATATTTTAGATAGGGCTGATTTATTTGCAAAGTTAATTAAATAGGGTTTCTAATGAAAGATAATTAATCCTATTTTTGTAAAATAATTAACAAAAATCGTGCTAGATGAATGTATATTTTTTAGGAACCGGCACTTCACAGGGAATTCCGGTAATTGGCAGCAATCATTCAGTGTGTCAAAGTGTTGATTTTAAGGATATAAGACTTAGGGTTTCGGTTTGGATTTCTTGGGAGAATCATTCTTACGTAATCGATTGCGGACCAGATTTTAGGCAGCAAATGTTGGTCTCAAATTGTCAAAAAGTGGATGGAATTTTATACACTCACGAACACTCAGATCATACTGCCGGTTTGGATGATATTCGTCCATTTAATTTCAAGTATGGCACGATGCCAATTTATGCACATCAGCGAGTTATTGATAATCTGAAAAAGCGATTTGATTATATTTTTGAAACTGAAAATAAATATCCCGGTGCACCTTCGGTACAACCGATAGAAGTGGTTAATAATCATCCTTTCCCAATAGGAAATAAAATGGCAATTCCCATCAATGTGATGCACGGAAATCTTCAGGTTTTTGGTTACAGAATTGATGATTTTGCTTATTTGACCGATGTTAAAACGGTAGAGAAAAGTGAAATTGCCAAATTAAAAAATCTGAAAGTTTTGGTCGTAAATGCTTTGCGAGAAGAACCGCATTCCACCCATTTTAATTTACAGGAGGCGCTTAATTTTATAGATTTAATAAAACCTCAAAAAACGTATCTCACTCATATTAGCCATATTATGGGTTTTCACGAAGAAATACAACAAAAACTTCCAAAGAACGTTTATCTAGCTTATGATAATTTAGAAATTACAATTTAAATATATTCAAAAATGAAAAAATCATTACTGCTTTATCTATTTATTCTTTTGCTACTTATGAATGTTTTTACCTATATGTATTTCAGTAAGGAATTAGATTTTGAACAAAGTAAGCTTGTGAATACGGAGGTAAAGCTAAAGAAAGATTTTAATGTTGTCAATGCAAAGTTGGCTGATGCCAATTACTTTTCATTGGAAAATAATGAAAACGTCCAGAATTATTTTAATCCTGACGATGCAACAAAAACGATTCAAGTTGAGAAACTGATTCCTTTGGTAACTGAAAAATTAATGGATTTGAATAATAATCCTAAAGGAAATCCATACACGGGTCAAGATCAGATTGGTGCCAATAAATTCATCATCAATAAAGTAAAAATATTGAATCACCGCTGGATTATTGCCGATTTTAGCGACGGAGAATATTGGGGAGAAGTTTTAATAAAGTATTTTATCAATGACGATGAAACGGTTTCTTTCGAGACAATGCAATCCTTGTTGTACCAAAAATAGTTTTCAATCCCGGTTTTCAATCACTAAACACTAAACACTGGGAACTGGGACTGTGACTGAAGACTATTTATCTAAAAGCCAATTCTTGAAATCATAAAAGTTCTGAGGTGAAACTCCGTGACCAACAGGGTATTCTTTGTAAGTCGTGTTTATTCCTAAATTTTCCAAAAACGGCTTTGCTTTTCGTCCCCATTCCACCGGAATTACTTGGTCAACTGTGCCGTGTGAAGCAAATATTTTAAGATTGGAAAATGAATTTTTTAAATAATTTTCTTCCAGAATTTCTTGGTTTACATAGCCACTCATTGCAACCACTCTTTGTACTTTTTCGGGATGCGAAAGTGCCACTGCATAACTCAAAATCGTGCCTTGGCTAAAGCCTATCAGGGTTACATTTCTTGCATCAATAGGATAATTTGCAATCAGTTCATCAATAAATTTAGCAATTAAATCCCTAGAAATTCTTGCCTGAACATTGTCAGAAAACTTGTTTTGGTCGGCATCAAAATTGATGGCATACCAGGCATAACTTCCATGCATTAAATTATAAGGAGCGCGAGCCGAAATGATGTAATATTCATCAGGAAGTTCAGAGGCAAAAGAGAATAAATCTTCTTCGTTGCTGCCATATCCGTGAAGTAACAGCAAAAGCGGATTTTTGTCTAATTTAATTTTTGGTTCTCTAATTTTATATTCTAATGATAATTTCATAGTTAGATATTTTAATCTAATTGTTGTCAAGTCGAGCGCAGTCGAGACCTATACGTTTAGTCTCGACTGCGCTCGACTTGACAAAATCTTTTTGAAAAAATTTTGCTCCAATTTTTAAGATATATTTGAAAACCATTTTTGGAAATAATTTCCCAATAAAGGAATAGGTTTTGTTTCTCCGTTTATGGCTGTAAAAATACCGTAAGTCCATAAAACAGACAGGAAAACCCACATTGAAAAGGAAATCATTGGACTGTCAAAATTACTGATGATTAATCCCAAGGATATAAAAGTGATTGATAAACCCAAAGCTTGGCGTATGTGAAAAGAAGCATATGAATTCTTTTCTTCTCCGCTATTCATCGACATCGCAATCAAGACTCCAATGATTAAAATATAGCTTGTAATGGCGGCCGTTTTTCCTTTTTCGATGCTGTTATTCATACTTTTTTATTCTAAAACTAATTTTCCCTGATTATAAATTCCATATACTTTTCCTTTCATTTCCACTCCAAGAAAAGCCGAATTTTTCGATTTAGACAAAATGTTTTCTTTTGTAAAAATGCTTTTTCCTTCTGGATTGAATAAGCTGATATTTGCTTTTGAGCCTTCAGTTATTGAAGTTTTATTTATTCCAAAAGTTGTTTTTCCTGAAGTCAGTTTTTCGATTACTTTTTCCAAAGGCAACACGGTTAGCAAAGCACCAAAAGCACTTTCCAAACCAATGGTTCCGTCTTTGGCCAAATCAAATTCCATTTTTTTGTGCTCAATGTCTATCGGATTATGGTCAGACGTAATCATATCAATAGTGTTGTCGAGAATTCCAGCAATCAATGCTTTTCTGTCGATTTCGGTTCGGAGAGGTGGAGAAACTTTATATCTCGTATCAAAAGCTTCCAGTTTCTCATCGGTCAAAACCAAATGATGCACGGCAACACTGCAGGTTACATTTAAACCTTTGGCTTTGGCTTCCTTGATTAATTGAACAGATTTTGCTGTCGAAATCGTCGGAATATGCAATTTTCCGCCAGTGTATTCCAGTAAAAATAAATTTCTGGCGATTTGCAATTCTTCGGCCAGATTCGGAATTCCTTTCAATCCCAAACGAGTAGAAGTAATGCCTTCGTTTGCAACTCCATTTCCTTTAATATTCGAATCTTGGGCGAAAGCGATGACCAATCCGTCAAAATCCTGTACATATTGCAAGGCAATTTTTAGCAAATTAGCATTGTCTAAACTCTTGTTATAATCTCCAAAGGCGACAGCACCAGCATTTTTCATATCGAATAATTCGGTCATATCCTTGCCTTCACTTCCTTTTGTCAAAGCTCCAATTGGGAAAAGTTGAGTGGCAAAACCATTAGCTTTGTTTTTTACGAAATTAATTTGCGATTGATTGTCGATAATCGGGTAGGAGTTGGGTTGTAAAGCTATTGCGGTAAAACCACTTTTTGCGGCAACATTTAATCCGTTTGCAATGGTTTCACGGTCTTCAAAACCGGGTTCGCCAAGGGAAACACTGCTGTCAAACCATCCTTGAGAAATATGAAGATTGTCGAGTTTTATTTCCTTTGCATTTTCTAAATTAGGAAGCGATGTCCCAATTTTTTTGATAATACCATCAACAATTAAAATATCTGCTGTTTTGTTGTGAAAAGGACTTTCGGAGTCGATGATTTTCGCTTCTCGGATGATTATTTTCATAGTGCTCATTTAATTATTTGAATTCCGTTTTTACTTCACGAATCGTATAATTGCCATTTCTGTTGCCAGCAAAAGCAATGCAAAGATAACAAACCATTTCCAAATTTGATTATCAGTTCTGTTGGTTTGTAAGGTATCGAAAACGGTGGCAATCAAATCGATTGTTTTATATTCGGAAAGCACATTTTCATTGGCTTGAGCCAAATCACTTTCGGTTCTGTTGTAATTAAAACTGATGTTTTTTAAAAGTTCCTTTTGTTTGAAAATTCCAAAATTTCCGGCTTGAACTGGAAAATCATTAAGGGTTAATTTCACTTTATTGTTCAGTATTTGTTGAACAGGAATAAAGGTTTCAGAATCGTTTTTAACATTCAAAATTTCGTCTTTTGACAAAGTGGCATCAATCAAAAAAGGATTGTTATTGCCAATTGTCAAAGCATTTACGCCCATATTTTGATTGTTTTGTGCCATTTTATAAAAGGTGGGAACAATCAAGGGTGATTGTTGAAAATTAGAATTTTCCAAATTAATTGGCGTAGCAAAAACATATACTGAAGCAGCCGAATTGTTTATCGAAGTTAAAAATGCAGTTTGGTCTTCATAATATAAAGCTGCTGGATTGGTGCTTGATATTCCAAAGGAATTTTTTGTTTTTGGATATTGAAAATTATCGATTTTACTTTCGAAAACGCCTGAGAACAAAGGATGATTGAAGTTGATTTTGGTAACCAATTTTTCCTTGTTTTCCAAAGATTTGAATTGGATGGAACCAAAAATTCTCAAAAATTGATTCATATTCGCCGCCGTAGCTTTTGCAGATGGAATGAGCACTATATTTCCACCTTTTTCCACAAAGGATTTTAAAGTGGTTTGCAAAGCTTGAGGGATTTCGTCCAGTTCATTCAGCACAATGGCGTCTTGCTTTTCGATGGAATTGTAATCGAGAGTTTCAATCGTATAATTGTTAAAGTTGAATTCGTCATTGGTATAAATCCGCGACAAAAAGTTGCTTTTTTCGGGAGTGCCAATGCTGATTATGTTGATTTTCTCTGGTTTCGAAATGCTGAAAAATAAGCTATTGTCATATTCCAACCCGTTGTCGGTAATAGAAGCATAACCATTAAAATCCTTTTTCGGAATGGTGAAATAGATGGTTTTGTCTTTGGTTTCCAGTTTCGTCAAAGTTTTTGCAATCAGTTTGTTTTGATTGTATAAAGCGACCGGAATGTCTTTGTTTTTCTCGCCATAAGCAGATAGTTTCAAACCAATTTCATAGAAATCATCTAAAGTTTGATGGATAAAAACACTGTCAATCGAAGCGTTGTTTTCGTGTTCCGCCTTCGGAATAATGAAATAAGTATTGAAATCTTTGTCGATGCTTTTCAATTGTTTTGATTCCAAGCCAACAGCATCTGTAATCACGACAATATCCTTGTTGAAAACTGATTTTCTGGATTTTATTTTTGCCATCGCGCTTTCTAGTTGGAATGGCAGAGCACTGTATTTCAGGTTTTGTAATTCGGTTCGAATGGATTTGATATCTGTATTCCAAAAAGTTTCAGCATTCGTAATCAGCGAAAAAGTTTGATTTTCAGGCGTGTTTTCGAGCAATTCCTGAACGGCTCTTTTCAGGAGTTCGCCCTTTTGTCCTTTGGCCTGCATCGAAAAGGAATTATCTAAAACGATATACATTTCATTGGAACTGTTCTTTGTGTCTTTGGCTTTGAAAAAAGGTTGGGCGAAAGCAATAACAATAAAGGTTAACAGTAATAATCGCGTGGCTAAAAGCAGCCATTTTTTAATTTTGGAACTCTTTCTGGTTTGAATGGAAAGCTCTTTCAGGAAACGAACATTGGTGAAATATTCCTTTTTGAAACGCCTCAATTGAAACAAATGAACCAGAATTGGAATGACCAATAAAAAGAGAAAATAAAGGATTTCTGGATGTTTGAATTGCATTTTTCAAAGATAGTATTTTGATTTTATATTTCAGAAATTGGATTTCAGATTTTGTTGGAATTTAGATTATATTTGAGGAATGGAATTGATGATTTCGTAAAATCTAATTTGAATTTAAATAACAAGGCACCAAATTGAAAAACAGAATTATAATAGTTACAATATTTTTATTTATATGGTCTTTAATTGTTTGATTCAACTCATAAGAAAGGCGGAGTAGATCATTATATGCTCTATGTTATCTTTCTTGTAATTTTAGGAATTTCATATTTATATTTTTCAATAGTTGATAACTTAATTCTTGTAGAAAAAATAGTGTATTCATTTTTGTTTTCTGTTCTATCATTGTTAATTGGAGAGGGAATAACTGGAAGTATTTTAGAAAAAATTTATGGAATTGATTATGAAATATTTGCTTCAAATGAAATTGCAAATTTAATTTTTTACTTTTTGATAAATCTATTGTTAATCAGTATTGCATTGTTATTTTTAAAATATAAAAAAAATTAATTAGTTTAATTTTAATTAGTAAAAAAAATATTATGACAAAAGAAACAGCATTGCAACTTTTTGAACAAAAGCAAGTTCGTTCTTTATGGAATGAAGAGGAAGAAAAATGGTATTTTTCGATTGTTGATGTTGTTGGAGTGCTTACAGAAACGGATCGTCCAAGAAAATATTGGAGTGATTTAAAAAGTAAGCTTAAAAAGGAAGGAAGTGAACTGTCCGAAAAAATCGGACACTTGAAAATGCTTGCCGAAGATGGTAAAATGCGAGAAACTGACATTGCTGATACAGAACAGCTTTTTCGTTTAATTCAATCTATTCCATCACCAAAAGCAGAACCTTTCAAGCTTTGGTTGGCGAAAGTTGGTAGTGAAAGACTGGACGAAATGCAAGATCCAGAAATAGGGATTGACAGGGCTTTACAACATTATTTGCAATTGGGTTATTCTGAAAATTGGATTAACCAGCGTTTAAAAAGCATAGAAATTCGTAAAGAACTTACTGATGAGTGGAAGAGCAAAGGGTTAAAAGAAGGTGTACAATTTGCCATTTTAACCGATATTATTACCAAAGCTTGGTCTGAAAAAACGACAAAAGAATATAAAATTTTGAAAGGTTTGAAAAAAGAAAACCTTCGTGATAATATGAGCAATACCGAATTAATTTTGAATATGCTTGCTGAAGCTTCAACCAAAGATATTTCGCAAGCGGTAAATCCAAAGAGTTTTAAGGAAAGTCAAAAAGTGGCTCAACAAGGCGGAAATGTTGCTAAAGTTGCCTTGAAAGAATTGGAAGCTAAAACCGGTAAAAAAGTGGTTACGAGTATTTCTGCAAAAACACTTTTGGAAAATAAAAAACAATAAATACATTATACCATACATCACAGATTATGAAAAAAACATACACATTTCTCCTTTCCATTTTTGCTTTAATAACAATTCAAGCACAAGAAAATAAATTCAATTTACTAATTGGTACATACACAAATCCTTGCGAGAGCAAAGGAATTTATATTTACGAATTCGATGCAAATACTGGATATTTTAATTTTAAAAACGCTACTGAAAATGTAATAAATCCGAGTTATTTGACGGTTTCGAATGACAATAAATTCGTCTATTCGGTAAACGAGAACGGTCAAAAAAGTACGCTTAGCGCTTTTGGATTTGATTCCAAAACCGGAAAAATGGATTTTATTAACTCGCAAGATTCAAAAGGAGCCGATCCTTGTTACATTATCAATGATGATAAGAATGTGATTGCAGCCAACTATTCTGGTGGCAATATTTCGGTTTTTGGTAAAAATAATGATGGCAGTCTTACCGAAACCAGACAAGTGATACAGCATTTCGGAAAAGGAATTAATGCCAAGAGACAAGAAAAACCTCATATGCATATGGTGTATTTTTCGCCAGATAAAAAATATGTTTTAGCCAATGATTTAGGCACTGACAAGGTTTATGTGTATCAATACAATCCCAATGGAGGCAACGAAATTTTGAAACTTAAAAGCAGTGTTGATGTCAAATCCGGAAGTGGACCAAGGCATTTAATTTTTAGTAAAGATGGAAAATTCGTTTATGTTTTACAAGAATTGGATGGTGCCTTGACCACGTTTAGTTATGAAAACGGAATATTAAAAAAGGTGGCTGAAACTTCTGTTGTTGCAAAGGATTTTAAGGGAGATATTGGCTGTGCTGACATTCATATTTCAGCAGACGGAAAATTTTTGTATGCCACTAACAGAGGAAATGCCAATGATATTTCGGTTTTTAAAACGCATAAAAACGGAAAATTACAATTTGTGGAAAGAACTAGTACTTTGGGAAAAGGACCTAGAAATTTTGCCATTGATCCAACAGGAAATTTCCTTTTGGTAGCACATCAATACACAAATGACATTGTGATTTTTAAAAGAGATAAAAAAACTGGAAGGCTTATTGCTACTGGGAAAAAGATAGAATTGTGCTCTCCGGTTTGTTTGGTTTTTACGAAGATTTAATTTTTTAACCGCAAATCCGCAAATTTTATACATTTTAGAATGTTTTTGATTTGCGAATTTGCAGTTATTTTTACTTTTTGTCCTTGCGTTTTTTGGCTTGGTTTTTAAGCATATTTCTATTGACAGAACCGTGTGTTTTTTTCTTGGTTACACCAGGACCACCGAGATTTACTTTTTTATTCTTTTTAGTTTTCTCGTGAAAAGCACCATCACCTTCTAGTTTCACCTTTTTCATCAAAAACTTAATCGGTTGTCGGTCTTTTTCAGGTTCGATTAATTTGGATGAAATTTCGACATTTTCAGGGAACGGTTCAACTGTTAATTCAGTATTCATTAATATTTCAATGGCGATTTTTGATTCTTCCTCGCGTGGGGTTATTAAGCTAAGAGCTGTTCCTGTGGCATCGGCACGACCAGTTCTACCAATACGGTGCATATATAATTCTGGAAGTTCAGGCATTTCGAAGTTAATGACGTGCGTGATATTGGAAATATCCAAACCTCTTGCCATAATATCGGTAGTGATTAGCCCGCGAAGGTTTCCCTCTTGGAAAGAAGCCATCGTGCTCAAACGATAATTCTGTGATTTATTGGAGTGAATTACTCCAAATTGCCCTTCGAAATCTTCCTCAATTCTTTCGTGAAGCATATCCGAAATTTTCTTGTTATTCACAAAAACCAAGACACGACTCATATTCTCATTAGTTTTTAATAAGTGCTTTAACAGATTGACTTTCGTATTGAAGTTAGGAACATTATAGGTAATTTGAGTAATATTTTCTAATGGAGTTCCTGATGCTGAAAGCGTTACTTCTTCAGGATAATCGAAAAAATCATTCAAAACAGCATCGACTTCATCTGTCATTGTTGCTGAAAAGAGGATGTTTTGACGTTTGGGTTTCATCATCGCCAAAAGCGCCGTCAATTGGGTACGAAATCCCAGATTGAGCATTTCGTCGAATTCGTCAATGACTAATTTTTGGGTTTCATCAAAACGAACCACATTGTCAAGTGCTAAATCCATTGTTCTTCCAGGTGTTCCTACCAAAATATCGGTTCCTTGATAAACAGCTGTCTTTTGGGTATTGATGTTCACGCCTCCAAAAATCCCAATGGTTCTAACTGACATATATTTGGTCAATTTCTCTACTTCTTCAACAACTTGAACCACTAATTCACGGGTTGGGACAAGAATGACAATTTTTGGAGTATGAGTAGGAGTGAATTTATATAATTTCAATAAAGGCAATAGATAAGCAAACGTTTTACCCGTTCCGGTTTGTGCAATTCCCATCATATCGCGGCCTGACATAATCACTGAAAAAGATTTTTCCTGAATGGGAGTTGGTGTTACAAATCCTAATTCATCGATTGCTTTTTGTACAGATTTTGGAAGATTGAATTGTTCGAAAGTGGTCATAAAACGTAAATTTTGTGCAAAGGTACGCTTTTTTTGAGGATGCCCATTATTCTTGGTTTA
>Ga0208262_1000105_pt1 | contig 41094 bp, 48 predicted proteins | sample LakWasMet15_LOW5_2_FD_183863 | JGI IMG/M metagenome (GOLD analysis project Ga0208262, IMG submission 183863) | Freshwater sediment methanotrophic microbial communities from Lake Washington under simulated oxygen tension - Sediment Metagenome... | ecosystem: Environmental > Aquatic > Freshwater >... | reverse complement strand
TGTTGTCGCCATTTGCTCCACTCCTTGGTTGATAAACCTTGCTTGAGAGTGCAGGTAGGTGTGGGCCGGTCGTTACCCCGGCGCTAGCGCGACTACCAGGTGGTTCCGAAGTCGGTCCGCTTTCGCGGCTGCAGGAGTCACCACCTGCACGGCATCCGGGCGCATGGTTTGCTTTCACAAACACTCATGGACACCTCGACACGGATTTCGCCGTGTTGCCGCCTAAACCAATTGCGCCTTACCTGTTTCAGTGGGTCTACTTTCCCCACCACCACACCTATCTGCACTCTCTACACACCTGGCAACACAGTGTTGTTTGGTGTGGTGGAATGAAGTATCGGCATTCCGTTATCAGAAGTCAACGGGTTGCCGATAAATATTTTGCAGCCAAGGGAAAACACTTAGTCCGTTGCTCAACTCAGCCAGGCAGCGGGCAACAAAAAACCCGCTCATGGCGGGCTTTGAGATTGGTTGATTTAATCAGTCACAAACACTGATACAGAACCTCGCTTTCTGGCCATCTTCCCAGTGCTCCAGCTTGGATCTCTTTGCTGTGGATAAACTTGTACTTCTTGCCAATGCCGGCGCAGTGTGACTCGGCATCGTTGATAGCCTGCGCTTTGAGGGAATCCGTGGATATCAGAAATCCCCCTCCTTGCCTGGTGATGGTGAACAAGTCTCCAGATCGAGCAACCGGGCCGGTGCTTGGTGTTGCACACCCTGCAAGCAGGACTGTCATGGTCAGTGTGGCAAGTTTCATACGATCCCTAAATCGCCAGCAAAATGCGCTGCTGGGGTGCGCCAAAAGACTTTACCGCGCCGTCTGTCTTCACATCCCAAGGAATAAGTTACATGATGCTTGTGACTTATTCACATCGCTTACAAACAGTCACACAATGCCATACCAATTAAGTAGACTTTTCCGGGGGCCGCTGTACATCGGCTCCATTTGATTGTTTAAGTGCCGTCGGTCTGGTTTGTGATGCCCTCGATTCCAGCAACGCAAGGCAAGCATTCAAGGCCTCGAGCCTCGTCTCCTTGACGGTCAGGCGGTCGAATCTTTCGGCCAACTCAACAGCCAACGCGCTGAGCTGCGGGAATCCTAAATTCACTGCCGGCGGGAATAATGCCGACTCATTGCGGATCAACGGTGGGTGGATGGCCTGATCCAACATGTTGCCCTCTCCAGTGGCTAGCCATAGGGCATTCACGCCACACGCCCATGCGTAGACCGGCGTATCCCCAGACCCATGGCCCTCGCGTTCAGCAGTTGAAATGGTGCTCTGCGGAATCTTCGTGAGTTCCGATAGTTTCACCTGTGTCAGCTTCGCATGCTTCCGTGCAAGTCGAAGCCGTTTCCCATAGTCAGTAGCCATGGCTACAGCCTAGGGGAAAGCGATAATGGAAATCCGCTTGCATAATAACGGAAACTCGTTATCATCATGCGATGGACTGGAAAAACATCATCGCCGAGATCCAGGAATTTGGCCACCTGACGCAACCCCAGATCGCCGCAACATGCGGATGCAGTCAAGGGACTGTTAGCGATCTCGTAAACGCTCGAACAGCGCAGCCTCGTCACTCTCTTGGCGAGGCCTTGCTTGCCCTCAGAGATCGAGTGAAGGCAGAAGCGCAAAACACGGCCGCCTAAATGCCCGCCGCCCCCCATTCCTCCCCCCGTGGAAGTAACTCCACCACGGCTTACCCCGAGGGCTCCGGCCCTTGGGGGTTTTTCTTTGTTCGTGTTCATGGCTCAACTATCGGCGAGCCCTCTTTTTTTGCCCAGAAATCGGCTTGCGAACCGGTGCGAACCTTTCAAGACACCTTCGCCGCCGTTCGCAAAGGATCACCATGGATTCACTGAATCAAGCTCTTGTTGAGTGCGTCAAGGCCCTTGGCGGCTCTGGCAAGGTTGGGCCAAAGCTGTGGCCAGAGCGGTCGCAGGAAAGCGCCCAGCGCGCTCTGTTGGATTGCCTCAACGAGGATCGTCCTGCCAAGCTATCCCCAGAACAAGTGCTGTTCATTCTGCGCATGGCCAGGGCGAAGGGCCATCACATCGGCATGGAATGGCTGTGCAACGAGCTCAGCTACGCGCCGCCCCAGCCCATTGAGCCCAAGGACGAGATTGCCGAGCTGCAGCGCGCGTTCATCGAGACTCAGGCTCGCTTGGCCGACATGTTGGGCCGCATGGAACGGCTGCAGGGAGTGCAGAGCTTTCCTACGCTGAGGGCAGCATGAGCATCGAAAACTACACCCTAGTAGAGCGCCCGCATGGCTCGTGCCTTCTCCACAACACCAAGCCCGTCTGGATCGTCGAATACTGCGCAAGCCGCGTTAGGCCAAGGCATTGGCAGACCTACAAAGCTATTCACAAGGTGCCAAAGGATCGGGACCCATGGTCCATTGATAACCGTCGCCTAGGCCATGAAGACGGGGTTGCGACCCTTGAAGAAGCGATTGCTCTGGGGGACGCCGCATGACCACCCTAGCCACCCTGATAGACGAGCGCCGTGCTCTGGCCGCGCAGCTAGCCGGCAAAGACGTCGAGATCGCCATGGCTCTTGGCGACCGCGATGAAGCGCAACGAGCCCCTGCAGCGCGAGCGCCTGCGCCAACCATCTCTTGATCTGGAGGCCGCATGATCCCACTCTCCCAACTGATCGACTTGCGCCGCGAACTACAGGCCCAGGTGGACGGCCTGAGCATTGAAATCGCCATGCGTTTGGGTGACCGCGATGGCGCCAGACGAGCGCTGCGTGAAATGGAAGCGCAGGCCAGCGCCAGGCGCGCGGTGGTGGAGGCAGAGTGTTTCGACGCCATGGGAGAGCGGGATGCGGCGGCGATGCGGGGGGGCCAGCATGGCGAATAAACGCATTGGCCTGAGCAAAAAGACCAGGTTTGAGGTGTTCAAGCGAGACGGGTTTACCTGTCAGTACTGTGGCGCCCACCCGCCCGAAGCCATTCTTGAGTGCGATCACATTCATCCGGTTGCAGAAGGTGGAAAAAACGATCAGGACAACCTGATCACGGCATGCTTCACCTGCAACCGTGGCAAAGGTGCTGTCAGCTTGGATGCCGTTCCACAATCCCTGGCCGACAAGGCGGCACTTGTTGCTGAAACCGAGGCGCAACTTCGTGGGTACAGCGAGATCATGGAGGCCAAGCGGGACCGCATTGAGGAAGACATGTGGCGCGTAGCTGAAATCATTGATCCCGGCAGCTCGAATTCAGGGATGAGCCGCGACTGGACAGCCAGCATCAGGCGTTTCAATGAAAAGTTGGGGCTTTATGTTTGCCTGGAGGCTGCCGACATTGCGCGCGCCAAGTTTCCACGAGGCGGGGCCAAGACTTTCAGGTACTTCTGCGGCATCTGCTGGAACAAGGTGCGCAACGAATGAAGCGTCCAGCCTTTCAGTTCTACACCGCCGACTGGCGCAACAACGCTAAGTTACGGCGTTGCAGTCCGGCCGCTCGCGGTGTCTGGATGGATGTTTTGTGCGTTCTCCATGACAGCGATGAATATGGCGTGTGCCGTTGGCCACTGGTAGATGTCGCAAACGCGGCCGGCGCCAGCATCAAGATGGTGCGCGAACTTGTCGAGAAGGATGTTTTGAAAGGCGCCGACAAGGGCGCGGCACCCTACATCTACACGCCACGCCACGCAGGCAAGGACGGCGAGCCGGTCACTTTGGTTGAGCCAGGCCATGGTCCATGCTGGTACTCCAGTCGCTTTGTCCGTGATGAATGGGTTCGCCAAAGGAGGGGTTCGGCTACCCAGTTTACGCAGGACAACCAGCCACCAAACACCAAACCAATGCCAACACCAAAGGTAGGCATTGGTGAACGGCAAGGTTACGGCCCTACATCTTCATCTACTACTTCAATAAATACTTCCGTAGATAAATCTACGGACGGCAAGCCGTCACCAAGGTCTCCAGCCGAAAAGTCAAAGACCGAGCTCTGGCGGGGAGCTGTCTCGCTGTTGTCCGAGCAGGGAATGCCGGAGCCACAAGCGCGGACTTTCATTGGAAAACTGTCGAAAGATTACCCGTCCGACGACATCGTTTTGACGGCAGTTCAGGGAGCTGTTTCCGAGCAGCCGGCAGACGCCAGGGCGTACCTCAAGGCCACCTGCCAGCGACTGTCCGGGGAACGAAACCGAGACGGCAACCGGGTTGCACCAGCATGGGAGGGCGCCAAATGAATCTGCCATACCCGACAAACGGCTACGTCATCGAGCAAAACAGGCTCAAGGGCCTTCGCCCATCCGGGCCGCTGATCGTCGCTTTGAACGGAGATCCGCATCTGGACAACGCCACGGTGTACGCCAATCCTGGCCAAGCCTACAACTGGCGCTGGGTCAAGGGTCTGCCAAGCGTCATCGTGCTGATTGGCGCTGAGACGCGCTTCGGGTCGATTCTGCGCGACATCGAGGACTGCGAGCCGGGTCAGCTTGACGTGATCGACACCGAGCGCGAATTGGGCTGGATGGTGCTCTTTGCGCGGCCTAAGTTGGTCACGTTGAAGTGGCCGAAATGGATGGTCCGTGACTGGCTTGGCGATGGCGACTGGCACACCAACTTGAACGACTACAAGGCCAGTCAGGGACTGGTTACAGCATGAAGCTCATACCCGATTCCATTGATCTGAACGACTACATGGGTGGTCCAGACTTTGCACCAAAAGTGCGTCCAGCCTCGGATTTTCAGGAGGATGTGATAAAGCGCCTGATGCCGGAAGAGACGCGAATTCACAGCCCGTCCATGCTGATGCACAGTGCCGCGCGTGGCCTTGAATTCCGGCCTGGAGAGGTCACGGCATGGGTTGGATACAACGGGCATCGCAAGAGCATGTTCACGAGCCAGGTTGCACTCGATCTGCAGGTGCAACGTCAGCGCGTGATGATTGTTTCGCTCGAAATGGACCCGCCCGACACCATGGCACGGATGACGCGGCAGGCCACCGGCTTGGAGAACCCAAATCGCGCGATGGTGGGAACGTTTCACAAATGGACAGACGACAAGCTCTGGCTGTTCGACCACGTTGGGAACCTGTCCGTTGACCACTCGTTTGCGTTGTGCCGCTACTTCGCCGACAAGCACAAGGGTCAGCACATATTCCTCGACTCGATGATGATGATTTGCGCCAGCGAGGAGAGCCTGGACGAGCAGAAGCGCTTTGCCACCGGGCTGGTGCGACTGGCACAAGAAACAGGGCTGCATGTCCACGTCATCACGCATTGCCGCAAGCCTAACGGCAGCGATGACAGCAAGCTCCCGACTCGCTACGAAATTCGGGGCTCAAGCGCCATCAGTGACCAAGCGCAAAACTGTGTTGTCGTGTGGATGAACAAGGCCAAGTATGCGAAGTTGGAAGAGAACTCCAACGACTTCGAAGCCTTGGAACAGCCTTGCGCCGTGGTGAAGTGCGACAAGCAGCGCAATGGTCGGTGGGAGGGAAAGATCAAGCTCTGGAACGACCAACGCAGCCTGAGATTCTGTGACGACCGCACAAGCCAGGTCAGGCCGTATCACCTGTTCGATGATTTTCAGGAGGCGGCATGACCGAACTACCCCAAGCGCACTACGCGCGGATCCTTTACCACTACAGCTGGCTTGCAGCGCACCCATCCTGGAAGCAATACGCCTGGCACCGCGTGCAGCAAATGGCGCGCGAGTGCCCGGAGCTGTACTCGGCGCTACCCGCTGATTTGACCAAAGCAATGAAACAACTGGAGACCAACCTTGAAGACAACCACTGAAACCGTGACCCGCATCTTTTGCGAGCTGCTTGGCGTTTCTGATGACGCTGTGAAACCTGAATCGCAAATCGTTGCAGACCTCAAAGCTGACAGTCTGGACGTCATCGAGCTTTGCATGGGTATCGAAGATGAATTCGATTTGGAGATCACAGACGAAGACTTCGAGAAGTGCACCACCGTGGCCGATGTAGTCGCGCTGGTTGATCGCTTGCTTCCTACGCCGGCATGCGCTCGGGTTGGCTGATACAGGAGACCAAATCATGAAAACCGCCGAAAAAGAGATCCTGCAAGCGCTCAACACCCAGACCGAGCCGCGATATGCCTCATGGCTGATTAACCGCAACTGGAAGAGGTTGGGCCTCTACAACGTCGACGAGCTGGTAGCCGAATTCCTAGCGCCGATGGAGAAGGCTGGCCTTATCGCTCCAACGCTGGGCAAGTCCCGTGTGCTCTACGAAATCACAAGCGCTGGCCGGCTTGCACTGCTCGAAGCAGAGCGCGCACCGCTGCAAGTGGTTCCGCCACGCGAGCGGCCGTTCATGGAATGGGACGGGCGCATGCAGTGGGGGCCGGAGAGCGAGCGTGGGTGTCATCGGCATATCGGCAGCGTGGGGGTGGCGTGTTGAGTGACGCAGGAGTTGACCATGAGTGAAACGAATAGGGCCGAACGACCTGCCATGTGGGGATGTGATGATTTGCGCGAATGGCTGATCTCGCAGGGATTCAGTTGCTCTATTGACTCACTGATGCGCGACAGCGGATGCAACTGGTACGCCTACCGGCGCAGCGAGTACCCAGCGCGTGAGTGCGATTGCAACGAAGGCAAGAAGATGCAAATTGTGATTCGCCCATTTGCATATACATCCGGGATGAAGTCATGGGAAAGCTCTGAAATTGATGTTACTGGGGAAGTACAAGGACTGTGGTTTAAGTTGAGTGCCTACAGCGTGAAGCACGACGAATTGAAGGCCAGATTGCCAGAGATTGAAATCAGACTTCTTGATTCGTGGAACGCGCTTGCGCCACATAACCAACCACACCCCACATGAAAACCATCATGGGCCTAGATCCCGGCGCATCAACTGGCGTTGCCGTCTACATCGGCGGCAATGAAGGAGGGCGGCAATGCTGACCTTCGTCGTTCCCGGCGCACCGATCGGTAAGGGCCGACCCCGTGTCACCACGCGCGGCGGCAAGTTCGCGACCATGTACACGCCCGAGAAGACCGTCAACTACGAAGGCCTGGTTGCCCACAGCGCCAAGGTAGCCATGGCCGGTGCGCCGCTGATCGACGGCCCGGCCGCCGTCACGCTTGAGATCGTCTGCCAGGTGCCCGCCAGCTGGTCGCAACGCAAGCGCGTGCAGGCATTGTCCGGCCAGGTGTACCCCACCACCAAGCCCGACATCGACAACGTCGAGAAAGCCATCTTCGACGGCCTGAACGGTGTGGTCTGGCGCGACGACGTGCAGGTGGTGGATGTGACCAAGCGCAAGCGCTACGGCGACACGCCGGGCGTGCGGGTGACGGTGATACCGATTGGGTTGCTGGTGCCGGTGATGGGGCTTGCAGCATGACCCAGCGCACCCCCACCCCAGTCCTGATCGAGGCCATGTTCACGCGATTGCTTTGTGCGGTTGTCGGGCATCGCTACGTTGTGGAGAGGGTACTGAACCATGGAGCGCGAAAAGTTGGCTGCACCAGGTGCGACAAGCATTGGGCTATGCACGACGGGACGCGAGCGTTTTTGCTATGGGATGAAGAGTTCGAGGAACTATATGCGCCTGGCGGTGTGCTGGCGCAGTCTGACCGGGATCTGGCGAAGTGAGCGACCGACTATCACTGACGCTCTGGAACGCCCAGCAGGGCCATCAGGAACTGAGTAGGGCCTGGAATTGGATGAAATCCATGCTGTTGGCAGGCCATAGGCTGCAAATCGACTGCAAGCCCGAAACACGGTCCAGCGCTGAGAACAGATTGCTCCACGCGCTGATTGGTGAGATTGCTCGGCAGAAGGAGTGGGCCGGAGCCAAGCGCGATCTTGAATGCTGGAAGCGCCTGCTCGTCAGCGCCTGGTGCAGGACGCGCGGCGAGTCAGTCGAGATTCTGCCGGCGTTGGATGGCCACGGAATCGACATCGTGCCGGCCAGGACGAGCAAGCTGACGAAATCCGAGTGTGCCGACCTGATTACCTACGTTCAGGCGTGGGCAGCGGATAACGGCGTCGTGACGCTGGATCACGAAACCGGCGAACTGGTGGGGGCTGAATGACTACGAAAGCAGAACGCGAGTGGATGGGTGGGGTGGCCAGCCTGCCCTGTGCATGCTGTGGCTGTTGTGGGCCTTCTCAAGTCCATCACATCCGCGATGGAATGGGCATGAGCCAGCGGGCCTCCAATTGGCTCACGGTGCCTTTGTGCGAATGCTGCCACACCGGCCAATACGGCGTACACGGCGACAAATCACGCATGCGGGCCAGGAAGATGAGCGAGCTTGATTGGGTGGCCGACACCATCGAGAAATTGGCATGACCCTAGACGACATCAAAGCCCGCACGGTAGAGGAAGGCGATTGCTGGGTCTGGCGCGGCTCCACTACCGGCCAGGGCTATCCGACGATGAAGCCGCCCGGCTGTGGCTGTTCCATGGTGCGCCGCGTCGCAATCGAACTGACTGGCGTAAAGCTCAAGCCGCGTCAGCCGGTGGTGACGACATGTGGCGAAAAGCTGTGCGTGAACCCCGCGCACTTGAAGCCATCGACGACAGCCGCAGTAGCGAAGGCGGCGGCGGCGCGTGGGGCATTCTCGACTCCAGTGCGTGGCGCCAGGATTGCCGCAGCAAAACGCGAGAAGGGGAAGTTGTCAATGGACATTGCCAGGGATATTCGCGTCAGCACGGACAGTAGCAGGGCATTGGCCGAGCTTTATGGGGTGCACCAGTCACTGATTTCCCGCGTCAGGGCGGGGATTTCTTGGCGGGACTACAGCAATCCGTTTTCTGGGCTGGCAAGGTAGGAGAAGGAACATGAGCTTGAGACTAAGCCACCGCGAGCGCCAGGTGCTGGACCTGCTGAGTGCCGGGGATGCAATGAAGCAGATCGCCGACAAGTTGGGCGTAGGCGTCAGCGCCTGCTCGAACTACATCGCCAGGGCTCGGGAGCGCAACGGGCTCAAGACTGGCTGGCAGTTGCTGGCGAGCTATTCCAGGGAGCACCCGCTACATGAATGAATTGCGCCTGGAACCCGGCCACACGGAGATTCTGAAATTGCTGGTGCGTGGCCACACTATCACCGGAATCGCCCAGCGCCTGCAGGTATCCGAGGTGACTGTGTACGAGCGATTGCGATTGGCTCGCTACGTCAATGAGTGCGACACCTACTACCAACTGGTGGCGGAATTTTCCGCTGAGCAGCAACGATTCAAGTCACAGAAGGAGACAGCATGAGCAAGCCGGAATCACCATCGGTAATCATAAAACAGGCGATCATTGATCTGACGAATGCAAATCGGGTGTGCAGCCGCCAGGTCATCAGCATGACGACGGGATTGAAGCTGTCGATCGTTGACGATCACCTGAAGACCATGTTGGACAATGGAATCCTGCGCCGGCCCGTCAATGGCATCGTGGAGCTGGTCGAGGATGGACCCGTAGACCGCCACGTGTCGGTGACGTACCTGAACAATGGCCGGGTCAAGCTGGAAATCGGCGACCATGTGCTGGATCTTTCGCTGAGAGAGACGAAGAACGTTGGTGCGGCGACTGCTGGGACTGGGCTGCAATTCGGGCGGTGACTTTTTCAAGGAGACATCATGAAACTCAAGTACTTCAAAGGTCAAGATGGTCAGTGGTATTGGCACCTGACCGCCAAGAACAACCACATCATTGCAACTGGTGGCGAGGGATACGCCAGCCGGCGCAACGTGGTGCGGGCCGTCAAGCGGTTCCAGTCGCTGATGGGCCTGGGCAAGATGATGGTGGATTTGGCGTGAAGATGTCAGAATCCTTCTTGGCGATACTTCCTGGAGCAGTGATTGTGATAATCGCTGTCGTGGTGTTTGGGATCATCCTGGTGGGAAGCAAGAAGAACACCGAGATTCAGAAAGCATGCGAAACCGCTGGCGGCGTTCAAGTGAAGCAGTATTCAGGCTATGCGTGTATCAAAGCCGAGAGGGTGAAGCCGTGAGTTTCCCTGAAATTGCCGTGTGTGCCATTCTGGCCGTGATTGTGACCTCGATTGGACTTGTCGTATTGACGTTGACAATCAATCTCGTGACAGGACGTGACGTGGTAACAGGGAGGAAATTGGATTCCCCGCCACTGCCGCCACTGACCATCAATCAGATTCGAGAGTTGGAACACCGCATCGCCGAGAGAGGGATGAGATGACTGATTCGTTCATTGAATTCGGAGAATGCGGAAACTACCGTGGCGCGCTTCAATTGAAGGTTGAAGGTGGCAAGTTCTTCTGGTGCGTGAGCTGTGACATCGATGAATCTCAATGGGCCGAGATTCCAAAGTACGTGTGGATCGTGTTAAGCGGGTATCACGCCGACACGGCTGCGACGCGCAACCGCAAACCGCCTGATCCAGAACTGAAGACATGGGATGGCCAATGAGCGCAGAACTGACCAAGCCTGAACTCCAAGCCCTGGCACGCCAATGCGGCATGGAATGGGTGAATGACGTCCTCTGCTATTTCAGCTATACCAACCTGCTTCGCTTCTATGAAGCCGTGGTGGCCAGGGAGCGGGCAGCCAAGGCCATTGCTGACTTGCACGACCCGGACAACCCCAACCCAGCAGGGAGCGCGTGAAATGAACATTGAGCAAGAAACCCCGCTTTTGCCATGTCCGTTCTGCGGTGGACCCGTGCAGCTTGAATTGGCGAACGTGACGTTCGGCAGAATGTACGGCGACAAGAACGGAGACCGGTATTGGTACGGTGTGACATGCCGCAATACGATCAACCACGGAGGCTCCTGCTGTATGGATCAGGTGCCATCAGCCAGCAAAGAAGCTGCGGTTGCACGCTGGAACATGCGGAACGGAGTTCTCCAGCATCCACCCCCCCACTAAGGATTGATGCGAAGTAGCGACATGACGAAGATTGGGCTTGTCAATGTGCAGCCACACTGAGACAATACCCACGAGTCCTAAAACTCATGCGTTTACCGGGAAACCGGCCGGGCAACCGGACTGATGTGGCTGCATCAGGAACGCAGCAGTTTTAGGACTTTTGCGTTTGTGGTCAGGGCGCTACTGACGCAGCTACCGGGCCTGCATGGGCCGCACCCGAGAAACACGCGCCACGGAACGACCAACCGTGACGTTCCAGCGTTGGCAAGGCGACTGGAGCAGCAATAGCCGGATGTGACAGCCTGTGCCGATATTGCGATGACCTGCCCCACTGCGGCACTTGGTTGATGGACTGGCAGATGAACAGCATCAATGGAGATCGTGACTCTCACCAGTCACCCGGCATAGCTATGAGAAGAGCAGCATGTCAAAGAAGCAAAAGACGACCTCAGCGCTGCTTTTTCCTGACCTAGCCCTGTCCATGGACAATCTGCAAGTTCTTTGCGGGGACTGCAATCATGGCAAAGGCAATTGGGACGTTACTGATTGGCGGCCCATCGGGGAGCGCACCCCCCACTAGGGTTTGTCCATAACCCCAGTCGTCAGCATCATCGGTATGCATGACGGTATCGAAATCCAAGAGCCACGTGCTGAACGCCTCAAAAGAGGCTGGCGGCGCTGCGGGCAAGAAGAAGCGCACTGACTGGGAAGCTGTCGAGAGAGACTATCGAACCGGGAAGTTCACGCTGCGCGAGCTTGAAGCTAAGCATGGTGCGAACAATGGTCTCATATCCCGTAAGGCAAAGAAGGACGGGTGGACACAAGACCTCGCAATTGCCATCAAGCAGGCGACGAACGCCAAGTTGATCGAGCAATTAGTCAGCAAGGAAGTTAGCGAGGGTCAGCAGAAAGTCAGCAATACGGTTCTTGCTGCTGCCGAGGTCAACACAAACGTGATCCTTGGGCACCGCAAGGGCCTGAATAGCATCACGCAAGTCAAGCGCAAATTGCTGGCTCAGATCGAACAAGCAGCCGAAAACATGGTGGACTTGGCTGAGATCATTGAGATGGTGCGCAAGCCAGACGACAATGGCGTGGACCGAGCCCACGATGCACTCAGGAAGGCAATGGGACGCAGCGCCCTGGTCGATGACTTGAAGAAGCTGGCCGATGTGGATGAAAAGGTCCGCAAAGGAGAGCGCGAGGCATTTGGCATTGACTATGGAGGCGAAGAAGACCCGACCAAGCCAACCGGCATGACGGACGCCGAGCGGGCTGTCAAGCTGGCTTACCTAATGTCCAAGGTTGGTCCTCTGCCATGAGCACGACCACTGAGGCCATGGAGACCATCGCGCGCATGTCGCAGGCCGACAAGGCCGAGCTTGACAAACTACTGGCGAGCGTTCCGGTATGGGTTCCTCAACCCGGGCCGCAACGCATGGCCTACGAGTCCCAAGCTGACATCCTGTTTTATGGCGGATCGGCTGGAGGCGGCAAGTCCAGCCTGATGCTGGGACTGTCACTGACGGCTCACAAGCGTTCCATCATCTTCAGGCGCGAGGCGGTGCAGCTGACTGGCCTTGAGGAGGACATGACGCGGATTCTGGGAACGCGCACCGGTTACAACTCACAGTCCGGCGTCTGGAGGATTCCTGGCGGGCGTGTGATGGAGCTTGGCAGCGTTGCCCAGCCAGACGACTGGATGAAGTATCAGGGCCGCGCCCATGACCTGAAGGCGTTTGACGAGCTGCCCCACTTCACGGAAGCCCAGTTTCGCGCGCTGATAGGCTGGCTGCGCTCCGATGACCCGAGCCAGCGCCAGCGCGTGGTCTGCGCCGGGAATCCCCCCACTTCGAGTGAAGGTCAGTGGGTGAAGCGCTTTTGGGCAGCGTGGCTCGATCCGACACATCCGAACCCAGCCAAGCCGGGAGAACTGCGCTGGTATGTCACAGATGTCAATGGCGATGACATGGAGGTTCCAAGCGGCGATCCGGTCAAGGTCGGCGCGGATTGGTTCACGCCAAAGAGCAGAACATTCATTCCGTCCAACGTCGATGACAACCTGTTTCTCGCTTCCACCGGCTACAAGGCGACGCTGCAGTCGCTTCCCGAGCCCCTGCGCAGTCAGATGCTGCGCGGTGACTTTCAGGCCGGCGCCAGTGACCCGGCATGGCAACTTGTACCCACCGAATGGGTGAAAGCTGCACAAGCGCGGTGGGTGAAGAAAGACACAAAGGGGCCGATGACGGCGATCGGATTCGATCCGACACGCGGCGGACAAGACAAGAGCACGGCGGCGCGACGCCATGGGACTTGGTTCGACGAGATGGTGTCAGTTCCTGGAGCCGTGGTTAAGGATGGTCCTACCGCAGCAGGCTTCATCGTGCCACTCATCCGCAACGGTGCCTGCGTCTGCGTTGACAGTATCGGTATCGGATCAAGCGCGCTGGATTTCATCGTCGGCCTGAATCTGCTGGTCTTGCCCGTAGTTGGTTCTGCATCGAGTGGACTGTCCGACAAGGCTGGCCAACTGCGTTTCAAGAACAAGCGCGCCGAGATGTACTGGCGCATGCGCGAGGCACTGGACCCTACCAATCCTGACCCCATCTCTTTGCCTCCTGACCCGGAGTTGACAGAAGACCTCTGTGCGGTTCGCTACAAGGTCGTGAGCATGGGCAAGGTTGCCGCGATCCAGATCCGTGACAAGGACGAGATACGCGAGGCGCTTGGGCGCTCTCCTGACAAGGGTGACGCAGTGGCCATGACCTTTGTCTCTGGTATTCCGTCGCCAGGCTCGATGAGCGCCTACAACCCGCCCCCCCCACCTGACTGGCGACTATGACCAATTCAATCAGTCCAGCCACCATGACCAACACTGACCAGCCTGACAAGGCCGGCCTGTCGCTGTCGACGTTTACCAAATGGTTCTACGAGATCCAGAACCAGCCGGCCTGGCGTGCCAAGGCGGACAAGGAAATGGACTATGTTGACGGCAACCAGCTCAACAGCGAGGTTCTGGAGGCGCAGCGCAAGATCGGCATGCCGCCCGCCATCGAGCCTCTGATTGGCCCGGCCATTGAAGCTGTTGTGGGGTTGGAAGCGAAAACCAGAACAGACTGGCGCGTGACGCCAGACGGTGATGACGGCGACGACGTTGCCGACGCACTGAACTACAAGCTCAACCAAGCTGAGCGCAACAGCGGCGCTGATAAGGCTTGCACCGATGCTTTCAAGCCGCAAACCTGCGTTGGTATCGGCTGGGTCGAGGTGGCGCGAGAGTCTGACCCGTTCAAATTCCCCTACCGCTGCAAGGCTGTGCACAGAAACGAGATTTTCTGGGACATGTTGGACCGCGAGCCCGGCTTGCCAAATGCCCGCTATCTGGTGCGTCGGCGCTGGAGTGATGTCGCTCAGGTCAAGTTGAAGTTTCCCAAGCATGCCGATCTGATCGACCGTACCAATGGGCGCTGGACTGATCAGTTCGCGGCCACGGCAGACGGTGGAACATCGACCGAGATGGCGATGGCTTGGGAAGATCAACGCGGCTGGAGCGTGGAAGAGCAGGAATGGCGCGATGCTGAGAATGGCCGCGTTTGTCTGTTTGAGGTCTGGTATCGGCGCTGGGAGTCGGTCACGGTGCTCAAGACGCCGGATGGTCGTGTCGTGGAATACGACGGTAGCAACGCCGTGCACGTGCTGGCGCTGGCCAGTGGCCGCATTCGCCCGAGCAAAGCCACTGTCGCCAGGATGTACGTGAGCTTCTGGATGGGTCCGCACAAGCTCTACGACGGCCCGACGCCATACAAGCACAGCGATTTCCCCTACGTGCCGTTCTGGGGTCAGCGCGAAGACCGTACCGGCGTTCCTTTCGGACGTGTCCGTGGCATGGTCTACCTGCAGGACAACGTGAACTCTGCCACCAGCAAGATTCGCTGGGGCTTATCGGCCACTCGCACGATCCGCACCAAGGGCGCTGTCAGCTACTCGGACGAGATTTTCAGGCAGCAGGCTTCCCGGGTGGATGCCGACATCGTGCTAAATGAAGAACACATGGCAAAGCCTGGAGCCGTGTTCAAGGTAGAGCGCGACTTTCAACTCACAGAGCAGCAGTACAAGATGCTGCAGGACTCACGCAACGGCATCGAGCGCGCCAGTGGCATCACATCGGGCTTCCAGGGCCAGAAGGGAACTGCCACCAGCGGCGTACAGGAAAACACCCAGATCGAGCAGGCCACGCAGTCTCTGGCCGGCCTGATGGACAACTTCAAGTTTGCCCGCTCCAAGGTGGGAGAGCTGTTGTTGTCCATGATCATCGAAGACATGGCCGATCAGCCACAGGAAGTGCTGATTCGCGGCAATGCCGTGATCCCGGATCGAACTGTCAGGCTCAATGAGCCCATGACGGATGAGAGCGGCATGCAGTACCTGAACAACGACGTTCAGCGCATCCGTCTCAAGGTGGCTGTGTCGGATGTGCCGACGACATCGAGTTTCCGCGCTCAGCAGGTTTCTGCGTTGTCCGAAGCCTTCAAGAGCATGCCGCAGGAACTGCAGATCGTGGCACTTCCGCATCTGCTGGCATTGATGGACATGCCCAACAAGGACGACATCATCAAGGCGATCCAAGAGGCCAAGAATCAGGCGACACCCGAGCAGGTTCAGGCCAAGATCGACGAAGCCGTGAAGACTGCCCTGGCTCAAGCCAATCACGATCTCAAGTCGCGCGAACTGGACCTGAAGGCTGAACTGCAGATGGCGCAGATTTCAAAGCTGATCGCCGAGACCGTCAAGACTGGTGTAGAAGCCGCCTTCGCGTCCATGCAAGCCGGCCAGACCATCGCCACCATGCCGCAGATCGCACCGATTGCCGATGTCGTGATGCAGGGCGCCGGCTACCAGCCTCCAACACCGGCCGGAGTTGACCCGAACTTCCCGCAGCCCGCAGCAATTGCTGCGCCGCCGCTGGATGTGAAGCAGAACACCAGCCCACAACTTCCACCCGTCCCACAGCAGGCCGATTCGCCCATGACCGGGATCGAGACGGCGCGCACCACTGACAACCTTGGAGCAATGCAATGAACCGCTACCCATCCCGAACCACTTTCACCCTGGCAGCGGCATCGCTGACTGGCCACGCTTCCAACGTCACTGGAGCATCCTGGACGATTGCCACCGCAGGCGCCGCAGACGGCATCGCGCACCATGTGACGATCCGCAATGACTCCGTGACAGACCACGCTGCCAAGACCATTGTTCTGGTCGGAACCGGGGCCAATGGCGAGGCACTGACAGAGACGCTGGCCGCGCCAGGCACTTCCGCCACAGTGACCAGCACCAAGGCATTCAAGACGCTGACCAGTGCCACGCCATCGGCAACCATCGGCGCCGATACCTTCGACATCGGCTGGGCTGGAACAGGACATACGCCATGGGTCGATCTGGACCCGTCCCGCTTGCCATTCGGGGCGTCTGCTGCTGTGTACCTGGTCAGTGGTTCATGCAACTTCGACGGCCAGCACACATTCGACATCCCGCCTACCGAGAACTCGCCGGCCTTCAATTTGTCGGCATTGACCGGCAAGACGGCCAGCACCGACGGCGGCTACACGACACCGGTCAGCGCGGTGCGCGTGGACATCAACAGCCACACGTCAGGCGTGATTACGCATGTCGTGCTGCAGGGGTAAACACCGAATGGTCGTGGCGCAACCGGACGGTATCTAAATAGCCAAACATGGAGATCCATCATGGGTAAACTCTTCCGCGCCGTGACAAGCGGCCTTTCCTCTGACCGTCAAGACCACAAGGTGACCTGGGCAGCCGGGCAAATCCGCGAAGTCGATGACGAAATGGCGTCCTACCACCGCGACCATACTGACGCCTTCAAGGAGATCGTGGGCGTTGTGAGCGGCACCGGTGTCGCGGCCACAGAGAGCGGCGCCGGGTCGATTCGCACCACGCGGTTGACTCTGACCAACGTCGCGCAAGCCGTGGTGAACGGCACCGAGTACCAGAGCACCAAGATCTACACCTTTCCAGAAGGCCGGATTCTGCTGCTGGGCACTGTGGCGAGCCTGGCGCAGACCACCACCAGCGCGATTCTGACCACTTTGAACAGTGCGACGGGTGCGGTGTCGCTGGGTTCTGCAGCCGCCTCGAACGTCTCGCTTACCAGCGGGATGGTGGACATCGCCCCGTCTACCGCTTTCACATCCAGCGCCACGATCAACGTCGCTGGCACCGCTGTGAACCCGGTTCTGGCTGCTTCGGCTCAGCTCGATGGCCACACGACAGCCGTACCGGTGTACCTCAATTCGGCCTACGCAACGACAACCGACGTTGACGCCGATGCGACACAGACCTGGTCGGGCACGGTTGATCTGACGTGGGTCTGGCTGGGCGACTTCTAAGCTGACCCCCAGTAGGGATTGTCCGCGCGCGCCAGTAGCCGGATGATTCACTTGCAACCTCGGGAGAGGTAGCAGAGCCCAACGCTGTGAAGCAGTGGGGTTCCCTGAGACGGAGAGAACGGGGCTTCGGCCCCTGACTCGTAAGAGCAAGCCCTTCAACGCGGCCACGGCGACATGTGGCAAGGGTGATGACATGAAGATAGAAGAGTTTTTCGAGGCCAATCAAGTTGATGGCAAGTTGACCGATGCGCAGGCGATGCAAATGCTGAGCTTGCAAGAGGGCGATACCGTGAAAACGGAAAGCGACGTGCCCGCCGTCGCGGCAGAAGTCAAGCCAGAACCAGAGGCCAAAGTGGAAGCAACACCAGCAGCGGAAACGCAGCCGGTGATTCTCGCAAAGGACGGTGTTCACACCATCCCATTCGAGAAGCTGACAGAGGCTCGGGAAGCCGAGAAGCATTGGAAGACCGTCGCAGAGCAGGCGCAGCAGCAGATCGAGGCATTGAAAAGTGCTCCGGTCCAAGCAGCACCAGGCGAGCCAGCCAGAGCGGCTGACAGCGTGGATTTCGGTGACTACTCGGATGACGCGATCAAGGAAGGCATCAAGAAGACGGTTGCCCTGGAAACGGCGGCAATCAAGGCAGAGTTTGAGGCGAAGTTGGCCGCTGTGGTGGAGCCCATCCAGCAACAGCAGCAGATCAGCGCCGCAGACGAGCACTTCTCGACGATCTACAAGGCGCACCCCGATGTGGAGTCAGTGGTTGAGAGCAAGCAGATGAACGATTGGATCGAGTCGCAGCCCAGCTTTGCGCGTTCCGCCATCAGGAACGTGATTGCTCAAGGCAGTGCGGCCGATGTGGTCGAGCTTCTGGACACTTTCAAGAGTTCCACCGCAAAACTCGCGACGACCGCCGTGCCAACGGTAGCCGCCGCAGCTGCGCAAGCAGCCATTGCCAAGGCTCAGTCGGCGCCGCCTACGAGTCTGTCGGAGATTCCGGCAGGTTCTGCAGCGCACACCGACCAGGCATCGGCGATGTTGGATATGTCAAGTACGGGGATTTTGAGCATGTTCGAAGGCAAGACGCCAGAGCAGATCAACGCCCTGATGAACCGGGTTCTTTGACCCTTATACGGCAGCGCCGGGATGGCGCAGCCAAGTCCCATTGAAGGAGTATTTCCATGTCTGTTACCAGTCTTCCCTACGGTTCGCCGCAGGCCATCACGATCCAGTCCGCTGGGTTGTTCGCTGCCAACATGCAGCGCAATACGACCATCGGTCGCCTGACGGGCAAGTTCCCGCAACAGGCTGATGCCGAGTCCACCATCCGCAAACAGTCGAGCAGCGAAATGCCGATCGTGCGCTGCATGGACCTGCAGAAGATGGCCGGTGACGAAATCACTTTCGACCTGATCAACCCGATGGGCGGAAAACCCATCATGGGCGCCAACAACGCCGAGGGTTTGGGTCGTTCCATGTCGTTCAGTCAGGACCGTCTGCGCATCAACCAGGCGCGCTACCCGATCTCTGCTGGCGACACCATGACGCAGCAACGCACCCCGCATGAGCTGCGCAAGCTGGCCCGTGCTCTGGGCGAGAACTACATGGGCCGTCTGTCCGACCAACTGGTGTTGACGCACCTGGCCGGCGCCCGTGGCTTCCACGACAACATCGAATGGGCAGTACCGAAGGCAAGCGATGCTGACTTTGCGTCCATCGCGATCAACACCGTCAAGGCACCTACCAAGAACCGGCACTACATGTCCACGGGTTCCGGTATCGAGCACATTGCAGCGGCCGGCAGCGAAATCAGCATCGCCACCACTGACGTGCTCAACGCCGACGTGGTTGACGGCATTCGCACGCTGGTCGACTCGATGGCTGTGCCGCCTCCTCCGGTCGTCTTCGAAGGCGACAAGATGGCCAGCGATGCGCCGGTTCGGGTTCTGCTGGTCTCCAGCGAGCAGTACACCAGCTTCGTTCAGTCTACTGGTTTCCGCACGCTGCAGGCGAACGCGATGGCGCGCGCCCAACAGGCTGGAATGAATCCGCTGTTCTGCGGTGAAGCCGGTTTGTGGAACGGCATTCTGATCGTGAAGATGCCCAAGCCGATCCGATTCTATGCCGGTGACAGCCTGCGCTACTGCGCCAGCTACACCACGGAAACGGAGACCTCGACCGACCTCGTGCCGGCAGCGTTCAGCACCACCTACGCAGTGGATCGCGCGATTCTGCTGGGTGGTCAGGCACTGGCCGAAGCCTGGGGCAAGCATCCCAAGACGGGCATGCCGTACTTCCTGAGCGAGAAGGAACTGGACCATGGCGACAAGCTGGAAATCCTGCTGGGTGCGATCAATGGCCGCAGCAAGATCCGCTTCCTCATCGACCACGGCGACTCCAGCCAATACACCGACTACGGCGTGATGGCGATCGACACGGCCGTTCGCCTGGCCTAAGTGACGCAGCGGGCCGGGTAACACCGGCCTGCGTCCATACACCCTCACAACCTCAAGGAGCCCAACATGGCTACGACCTTCACTCGCAAGAAACTTGCCAGCCAAAAGCAGTTTGGTGGCGCCCCCTACGGCAATCTGGCCGCGCTGACCTTCAACGTCACCACCAACTCCAGCGGTGTCTGGACAGATGGCGATGGTGCGGCCGCCCCCACTGCCAATGACGAACTGATCGTTGGTGTCCTGCCTGCCGGCATGCTGGTGCAAGACGCTCTGATGATCGTCTCTGACGCCTTCACCGCCGCAACCACCGCCAAGGTTGGTTTGCGCGCTGTCGATGGTGTCACCACGCAAGACGACGCCGACTACTTCACCGCCTCACTGGTGCTGAACGCAGTTGGCCGGTATCGCGCCGACAACACCGCCGTTGCGCCCATCACCCTGGCTCGTGACATGTACATCGTCATGGACTGGGATGCGGCGACCAATGCCGTGGTTGGTGTCGTTGACGTGATCGTCTACGGCGTCATCGGTGGTGCGCCCTAACTAGGCAGTTGCCACGAGGCATGCGGGGTGCTACGGCATCCCGCCTTTTTGTCAACACAGGAACACCATGAACCAAGCAGTCAGCCTTGTTCCAGTCAAGTACATCGGAGTGCGGCCGAGCTACACCGATGGCACGTTCGGAACCAAGATCAACTTCGACCGTGGCGACTCGCGCATGGTCCCGGCAAACATCGCCAAGTTGATGCTCAAGCATCCCGACGTGTACACGCAAGGTGATGCTGACGCCCTGACAGTTGAGATTGCGCCGGCACGCAAGGATGAAGACGAGGCGCAGAACATGCGCGATGCCGTCGCCAACATGGGCAAGGACGCCCTGGCGTCATTCGCCAAGACCCATTTCAATGCCAGCCTGGACAAGCGCAAGGGTGTCAACGATCTGCGTCAACAAGTCACCGTGATGGTGGACCAGTTTGGAGTCGTATGACTCTCGCAGAGTTGATCGCCAAGTACCGGGTGGATGCGGATGACACCGCCGTTCCGCCTTTGGCCAGCGATGAACTCGTCACGGATTGGCTCAACGAAGCCGAAGAAGAGGCGGCCATCCGCGCCAGCCTGATTCATGAGTCCAGTAATACGGCGATCACCGAGATTTCGGTGTCGGCCGGCACCAGCGTTTACCCCCTGCACGAAACCGTTCTCGACATCACGCGGGCCGACTTCACCGAGACCGGCAGCAGCGAAGTCATCCACATGACGCTGACCGATCGGGTCGAGCAGGACCGAAATTTCCCGGACTGGAGAACCACGACGGACACGCCTACCGAGCTGATCCAGATGGACAAAAGCATCCGCATGGGATGCATTCCTGAGACGGCCGGCACGCTGACCATTGAGTGTTACCGGATCCCGCGAAAGCCGATGGCAAGCGAATCGGACAAGCCAGAAATTGCCCGCATTCACCACCGGCATCTGATCCAGTGGGCATTGCACAAGAACTACAGCAGGCCAGATACAGAGGTCTATGACCCCAATCGGGCAGACCGTGCGCTGGCCGAGTTCACGCGCGTCTTTGGCATTCGCCCCGATGCCGATGTGCGTCGCAGTTCGCAAGCCAATCGACCGCTATACAACAAGGCGGTGTGGTGATGGAACTCGACATCGAGATCATTCAAGGCAAGACCTTTGAGAAGGTGCTGCGCTGGGAGACCGAGCCATTCCTGTTCACTGCCATCCTGGGCATGAGCAACACGGCACCAGTGAGGATCACCACGGGTGTGCACGGAATTCCCGATGGCTGGCGCGTGGCGGTGGTCGATGCGGCTGGCATGACTGAACTCAACGCTGCCAGCAATCCGCCAAAGTCCGCTGACTTCCGGCGCGCGACAGTGGTTGACACAACGCACATCGAATTCAACCCGATCAGTGCCGGCAACTACGGCACCTGGACAAGTGGCGGATACCTGCAGTGGTACACGCCGCACGACCTGACCGGCTACACGGCACGCATGGCTGTGAAGGACAAGGTTGGCGGGACCGTTTTTCTGAGCCTGACCACCGATAACGGCGGAATCGTCATCGACGCCTCGGCCAAGACCATCACGCTGGCCATCACGGCAACAGACGCCGCCGCACTGACATGGACCTCTGGGGTCTACGACCTCGAACTTGTCTCAACCCCTGGAGTCGTCACGCAGTTGATGTACGGCTCTATCTCAGTCACCAAAGAAGTCACCACGTAAGGAGCTGTCATGGCCAACGCACTCTACCCACTCTGGAAGCAAGAAATCCTCAAGGGGACTTCGAACAACCTGCTCAATTCCGCCGAAGGAGCAACCGGCGTCTATGCGGCGCTGGTCGACACCGGCACCTACACCTACAGCGCCGCGCATCAGTTCTACAGTTCGCTGTCTGGCGTGGTTGGGACAGACCAGGAGATTCTGACCAAGACGCAGGTGACGGGAACATTCGATGGTACCGATCTGACCTACACGGCCGTGACTGGCGCTACGTGCGAGGCCATCGTGCTGTACCGCAAGAACGCCGGCGCCAACACCACCTGGCCGTTGATTGCCTACATCGACACCGGTGTGACCGGGCTTCCGGTGACTCCCAATGGCGGGAACATCACGATCACGTGGAATGCATCCGGCATCTTCACGCTGTAAGGACCGGCCATGACCACCGCCTACGCCAATGGCGTTGCCATCTTCGGCTCGACCGACCTTGACAGCCTGGCCAGCAGCAGCACATGGGTCGCCGGTTGGGAGTCGGCCGTCATCACCAATGCGGCTGACACCCACATCCTGTCGGGACGCTTCAAGGCCAACAACACCGCGCCCACGGCCGGAAAGCTGGAGGTCTGGGTTATCCCTGTCTGGGACATTGGAGGCACGGCCACTTACCCCGATGTTTTCGACGGAACCAGTTCAGCGGAGACTGTCACCTACCGCAACGTGCTGATCCAGTCTGGCCAATGCATCAAGACATTCGAGACGGACGCCACCGCAAACAGAATTTACGAGTTCGGCGGTGTCGATCTGGAATCTGTCTTCGGCAAGTGCCCGCACCGGTATGTCGTGTTCGTGACGCACAGCATGGTGCAGGCCCTCAACGCCACCGCCAGCGCGGGTGGTCAGTGCTGGTACGAAGCCATCACCTACTAGGTCCGCCTCATGGCCGTGAAGCGCCGCAAGACCATTCGGACAACCCAGCCGAGCGGGCCGGTCCCCCTTGACCCGTATTGGCTCAAGCGCGGGCTGGTCCTGTACGACGTTGGCAACGGCTGGATCTGGACAAAAAAGGGCGGCTGGCAGGGCACGTCCAGCCGGGTAGGCCCGCCCAAGCTGCAGACCACCGCGAAGTACGGCGCAGTCAAAGGCTACGGCACGACACACGGCACGGGCACCACCGACCGCACCGATGGCCCGTCGCTGGACCCGGCGAGCGGCATCCGGTCCTGGCTGCTGTTCAGCTATGCCAACGGCTACGGCGGCGGCAATCTGGGCCGCATCATGCAGCCAGCCGGCAAGGCCGGCAACACCATTGGCGATGAGAGCTGGTATATCTCGTCAGCCAGCAGCTACGAGATTCTTTACCAGCGCGTGACCGACGCAGCCAACGGGGCGTGGGCGATCTCTGGTGCCCCGGTGCTCAGCGCCTGGGTTGGCTACGGCTCCACGCACGACCAGCGCACGGTGGGAAACACGCCGGCCATGTACAAAAACGGCGCCGTGGTATCGACCAGCGTCGTCACGGCCTCGACCGGAAACTATCAAACCGCCAGCATCACGCTGGACATCGGCAACCGCTCCACCGACGGAATTCGCGGTTGGGACGGCATGCTGGGACCGAAGCTGATCTTTGATCACCCGGAATCAGGTCTTACCGCCAACGAGCACAAACTGCTATTTGAGAATCCCCATCGGGTTGCGTTGATGGCGGATCGCAGGAATACCGCTACGTCTGGCGTGACGCTGACGCCAAGTCTTTTCACCAATACCAACACGTTCTATGCTGCGACGGTTGGAGTCGGAGCGGTAGGACTCACGCCGTCGCTGGTTACGAACTCCAACAGTTTCTATGCAGCAACGGTTTCGCAAGGTGATTTCAATCTCGCTCCGAGCCTGCTGACGAACTCCAGCAACTTCCATGCTGCCACGGTGACGATGGGATCGGTGGGACTGACGCCCTCATTGTTCACCAACACCAACAGCTTCTATGCGCCTACCGTCATTCTGGTGGTCGAGTTTCATGACGATCACGAGCGCGGCAACATCAACATCAGCGCGTCCAGCATCGACCAGGACTATTACGCGCCGACCATCCGCATCTACCCGCGCCTGCAGGTCAGTGAAAACGTCCCTGGCACGCCAGGCTATGAGGTGTTCCACGCCCGGGTGACGGGCCTGCTTGGCAAGCGGCCGAATTGGAAAGTCAGGTATTACGAGACGCCCAGCACCACCATCCTGGACCGCTGGTTTTTCCAGTCCAGCCAGCGCTTCATGTGGTCCTACGACCAGGTCACATGGAACTACTTCGACACCCATGCGCTGAGCGGCGACAACCTCAACATCGACTTCAAGGAAAACGCGGATTTCACCAGCGACACGGTATGGGTTTGCAGCATTCGGCCGTACACGGGAACGATGACCGCAGCGCTGGTTTCTTCCTTGGCATCCACGTATTCATCCTACGTCTCCATGCCGCCAAGTTCGGCGGGGTTGTCCTACGTGTCCGACACCATGGGCACCCAGACCGACGAACGCGGGCGCACGATACCGGCGCAGCCTCTGTATTCGCTGCGCATCAGCGACGACACGCAGCAGCCCGCCGACGGATCTGCAAAGCGCGTAGCTGTGATGATCGCCGGACAACATGCCAGCGAGGACGTTGGCAACTGGATGTTGCAGGGCGCGGTGGAGTTCCTGTGCGGCAGTGATGCCAAGGCTATTGCGGCGCGCAAGAACTTCGAGTGGTTCATCTACCCGATGACCAACCCAATGGGGCGCTACGGCGGCCACTGGCGCGGTGACTTCAATTCCGTCAACCCAACCTACGACACCAACAGGCATTGGGTAACCACGCCGGGTATTGAGTCCACTACCAAGACGATGGCGGCCATCACGACCGACTTGGGCACCAAGAATGTGGCGGCGTTCTTCGATTTCCATGGCGGATATTCTGGGAACTTCATCTACTCCGGATCGCCGTTCTATTCGACGTTCCTGACAAAGATGCTGGTCTACACAGCCGGCATTACCACCTTTGGTGATAACCCAGTTGATTCCAGCTGCTACTGGGCAAATGGAACCAGGAAAGCGCCGCTGGCAACCTTCATTGAGTCATCCCGTGACCTGACATGGACGGAGACGCAGACAAAGGATTACGGTGCGACAGTCATCAAGTCAGTGTCGGACCTGTTTGCGGACGGCGCCTGGCCTGCTGTTCTACCAGGGCTGGTGACGAATACCAGCACTTTCCACGCTCCGACCGTATCGGTTGGCGCCGTTGATCTGACTCCATCACTTGTCACCAACTCGACGACCTTCTACGGCGCAACCATCACGGTTGGGTTCCTATTGGCGCCTGATCTGTTCACCAATGCGCCAGTCTTCTACGCTGCCTCGATCTCGGTTGGTGGCGTGACGGTTGCCCCGGGCCTGTTCAGCAATACGCAGCTGTTCCACGTGCCAACGGTAGGGGCTGGTGCGGTGGACCTCACGCCTTCTCTTGTCAGCAACACCAACACATTCCATTCCCCGACCGTCACCGACGCCGGGTCGACACTTCTGCCGAGCATCCTGAGCAATCTCAACGCCTTCTATTCGGCGACGGTTGCAACGGGCGCAGTCTCCTTGTTGCCGGGACTGTTCGGCAATACGACGGTGTTCTATGCCCATAGCCTTGGCGGCGGCGCGTCGGTGCGGAACTTCGTCGCCGACATATCGGTGTTGAGCGCCCCTGTCAGCCAGTATCTGTCTGTGCTGTCCACTCCATCCGGCACGGACATTTACGTGCAATGACATGGTGCGCAGCATCCGAATTGTCTCGGACGGCACGCCGCAAGGAACGGACGTATTCCTCGATACCGGCGAGCGCGTAACGGGAATACTCAAGATCGAGTTTGGCCCCCTGCATCAGGGAAAGCCATTCACCGCGGTGCTGACGTTTGTCGGAGTCGACATCGACATGATCGCCGAGACCGACAGCATCCCCGACATCCTGATTTGATACCCCCAGTAGGGTTTGCCGCAATGCGGTGGATTGCGGAACATCGCTGCAATGGCTACCTCCGCACCTCCAAGGATCGACCGATTCCTGGGCCTGAACAACGTCAGCGATGCGCTGCGTCTGGGATTGGGCTGGCTGGTGACGGCCAACAACGTCAACGTGACCGACACCGGAAGCCTGGTACGGCGTGACGGCTACTCGCGCTCCTCTGTCGGCAGTTTCACCAGCGCCTACGCGACCCGCGACTACTCACGTCTCTACGTGGTGGATGGTGGCGTGCTCAAGTCGAGCAACGGAACGGACCACGTGGCCATCCAGGCGCTGGCCAGCACGGCGCGCATGTTCTGGTGCGAGATCAACGATCAGGTGTTCTACAACAACGGCACCGACAGCGGCATCCTCAACCGCGCCCACAGCCGCAAGACCTGGCGCTGGGACATCCCATCCTCACCGACCGTGCAGGCCGTCACCGGTTCTCTGCCGGCGGGCCTGTACCGCGTTCTGGTTACGACCAGGCTGGCAGATGGCCGGGAGACCGGCGCCAGTGATCCGGTTGAGCTGGTGTTGACGGAAGGTCAGGCGCTACAGATCAGCGGCATCCCAGCCGATTCCAATGTCTACATTGCGCCGGCCGACAGCACAGTGTTTTCGCTGGCAGCATCGCCATCCGGTACCGCCATGGTATGGAACCACTCACCGGACGCCCTGGGGCGCGACTTTGTGCTGGACGGACTGGACCCGCTACCCGACTGCGATGTGATCCAAGCCTGGAAGGGCCGCATCTACGCCAGCCAGTACGACGTCACCAACGATCAGAGCGCCGTCTGGTTCAGCCAGCCGCTGGGCTTTCACCTGTTCAACCTGGCGCGCGACTTCTTCATGGTCCCGGGCAAGGTGGTGATGCTGGCGCCGCATGACGCCGGTCTGATCGTCGGAACCGACAAGGCCATTCATGCCTACACGCCGGACGGATTGACGCTACTTGCTGACTACGGCGTCGTGCCGGGCCAGCACTGGACCAACGACGAAGGCCGCACCCTGTTCTGGTCAACCCGGGGCCTGTGTGCCGGTTTGCCATTCACCAACTTGACCGCATCCAGGGTCAGTGTCGCCCCCGGCCTGTCGGCTGGCGGAACCCTCGTGCAGACCGGTGGCCAGAAACGCTACCTCGTCGCACTTCAACAAGGCGGTTCCGCCTTCAATAGTTTTTAGGAGAAATCAGCATGGCTATTCGACTCTCAACCGGCGTGCGAAACGGTATCACCGGAACTCTTGGCCTGACGGGAATGTTCAACAAAGGCTACATCGAGGTCTACACCGGGACTCAGCCTACCAGTGCTGATGCCCTCAAGACAGGTACGCTGCTGGGCGTGATTACCGCCAGTTCCGGGGCCTTGACCAAGGAAACCCGCGCTGCCGGTTCGATCACGATCACCGCCGCTGCTGGTGGTTCCATCAACACCATCACGGTGGGTGGCCTCAACATCATCCCCGATGGAGCTGTGACGGCTACCGCTGGCGATACGGCGGCAACTGCTGTCAGTCTGGCCGAAGCCATCAACCGCAACGGCATGTTCGAAGCCTCTGCGGCTACTTCGGTGGTGACCATCAAGGGCCGTCCTGGTACTGGTGTCACCACTGCTGCAGTGTCAGGCACGCTCACCACTGTCACGGCAACCTACGTCAACATGGGCTCGGTGACGGCGGGTGCGGCACCAGTGAATGGTCTGCTGTTCACGTCTCCGGCGTCCGGTGTGCTGGCAAAGCTCTCGACGCAGGTATGGAGTTTCGCGGGTGTTGCCGCTGGTACGGCCGGTTGGTTTCGGCTGTACAGCAGCGATACCACAGACTCCGGCGCATTGCTGAGCGGCGCGCCGTGGTTTCCGCGTATCGACGGCAGCATTGCGACGTCCGGCGCCGATTTGAATCTGTCCAACATTGCGGTTGCGGTTGCCGCGCCATCGACCATCGACACCTTCAGCCTCACCATGCCATCGGCTTGATCATGGCAGAGCATGGAAACCCATAAGATAGTCCAGGGCGGAGAGATATACCTCCCATTCGCAAGGACTCGAATCAAATCCATGCGGGCGACGGGCTTGCAATACGCCAACCAGCGATACAAGGTTGGCGGATTTGACATCCACGTTCAAATTTCCGGGGATCAGGACTACATCAAGATCATCGGTGGGGAATGCCTGTTCAACATGGACAGCGGGCTGGTTGATTTGGTATCCATCATCAAGAACCGCACCGATGCATCCACGCCAGGAATATTGCACCGGGCCGGCGAGGCGATCAGCTACTGTGGTCCATTCACCAAAGTAACAGCCAAGAGCGGCTATGTCCGGGATGACGAGTCAGTGACGGGGCAGGTTGCCGGCAGCATCAAGCACGCCGGTGGATTCGTCGGAGAAGTCCCTGCCGATGCCACCGCAGCGCGCTCGTTCTCCCCAAAGACGATATTCGACGAAACGGTCCACCCGCCAGTGTTCAGGACGGAAACCAACGACGAGGACCTGGAGGACAAGAAGATGTCGGCGTTCGCCTGCCCGGCATCCATGTTCACCGGACGCTGTCGCCTCTACGTTCAGTCGATGTACGGGCGCTTCATGTATGCCGACAACCGGATCGACAAGGAGACCGGTGCGGCGGTATCTGCCGGAAAGAAGATCGAGCAGATTTCGGCGTCCATCAACAACCCGCCGTCGATAGCGATAGCCCCCTACAAAGGCCCGGACGATATTGACGAGGATCTGGAAGCGGTTGTCATCAACGTCAATACCGGCGTGTTTCTGGACACGGAAACCGGCAAGCACTGGCTGATGCGGGTCGAACTCGGCAAGCTGGTGATTTATCCGCTGATCAGCTCGACTTGCGGGGAGTCGCTGCGCGGCTACCTGAAGGCAGACAGTCGATTGGCCTCAAGAATGACGGAACAGGATCTGCACCACATCGAGGCCTACATTCTGTCCCAGTGCGCGCCCTACCACACGCACCGCATCACACTGGCGGTAGGTACCACAAGCACGTATTCGATGGGGTACGGATGGCACTGGAACTGGTCTGGCACGGCGGCTGACATCGTGGTGAACCTGAGCCAGCCCTACGGCGACGGCTTCTGTCTGCGCTCGACCCACTACCGCATTGTTGTCTCTCATTTCACCGAGCATGCAGTGACCTCGTTCAGCGTTGAGCACCGGGCGATAGAAGGCCCGACGGATTGGGCGGCGCCGCGAGCGTACTGGTGCATCGCCGAGCCAAGTTGGTCCAACATGGAGCCCGACACGGACAAGCCACCGGTGTACGGTTTCATTAAGACCGTGCAGTCGGATGCGCCAATGATCCTGGGTGAGGGATTCTTCTACGTGTTCTATGCGAAGGACGTAGCAAAGGTGTGCCGATCGCAGGTTGGCAAGATCGACCCGACGACCTTGAGCATATCGGCCAGCGAAGGATTCCTTGCGCCGGACGGATCGATCACCGGATCGACGCTTGGCCTGGAAGACGGCTACTGGGAGCGCTTCGAGCCCATAGCGGAGCGAAATTTCTGCGAGTTCTCATGCGACAGCGAGAAGACCGGAATCATCTGCATGCCCTACAACGCCTACGAGGCCAAGATAACGGTCACTGGCAAATCCCTGAACGGAACCATTGACCCTGACCCGGCGACATTCAGGCCGGAAGAACCTTACGACGCCTTCGGAAATCCGACCTATGCCTGGTACAGCTTCTGGGGTAGCAACTACTACGACTACGGCATGCCGAATGGCTCACCGCACGGCTGGGCTCGTGCCGGGCCGATCGACAGCTCCAAGGTGGTCTGCGCCGCCAATGTTGATTTCACCTACACGTCGACCAACTATCTGAGCGGGAAATCGGGATACGCAGATGCTGTGGTTCCTTTCTATGATTCCGAGGCAATCTACTTGCGCGGCATCAAACTCGTCCTGAACGACTACACCTATCACCGCGTGGCACGACTGACGGGCAACGACTATGTGCAGTACGAATACGGCTGGACCGGCATGGGCGGCAGCATCTTCGGTCCCTACATCTCATACCGGTTCGGCGGGTGGACTGCAACATCAACCATCAGTGACGACCTGACCATTCCGCCACCTGGTGATCCCATCAAGGAAAGCGGGATGGAGAAGTTGATTTGTCGCACCGGAGTGGTGGAGGCCCAATACAGCGGGTGGGCTGCGTTTCACGAAACGCCTCTGGAAGATCGCGTTCTGCCGGGCAATCTGGTGGCTCGTGTGAGCACGAGTTTTACCGACCCCGTGATCATCGGAGCGACCGCCGCCCCGGTAGGGACAACGGCTGACCTTGCCGCTAAATCTTATCCGGCCCTGGTGGGCTGGGTATAGGGGGACATCATGGCAGCACATCGTTACTGGCGAGTCTACGTCTCCAACGTAACCTCGACCACCATCCTGTTTGCAGGCCTTGAGCTGCGCACAACGAGCGGCGGTACCAACCTGGCCACAACCGGGAATGGCACGGCGACGGAAAGCTCATTCTCCTCTGTCGGGTATGAGGGTAGCAAGCTTTTCGACTCCAATTCTGCGACCTACTGGAACTCCTCTGCTGCGGCTCCAGGCTGGGTGTATTGGGACTTTGGTGCCGGCAACGAGCAAGAAATCAACTCGATCACCATCGTCAACGGAAACAGCACGGCCAACAACCCGGTGGCGGGATATTTCTCGTACTCTGACGATGCCGTTACTTGGGTTCTGTGGCAAACCTTTGCATCCGCAAATACGGCGATAGGCATCTCCACCGAGTATTTCCAGATGCCGCCCAGCACCGGGATACTGAACAAGTCGCTTCCGATGCTGCTTGTGACCGGCGACATGGGCGGGTCGGTGGTTGTCGATCTGCCGGCGATGTCCGGGGTGGGCTATGGCGCCATCAATTCGAACAATACCTTGCCGATGCTCAGCTTCGTCGGCTCTGGTGGCAGCAACCTGGCATCGGTACTGCCGGCGATAACCGCATTCGGTTCCGGGCACGAGACGGTAGACGAGAACTCTGTCATCCAGACGCTGCCGGCGCTGACTTTGGCGGGATTCGGGGGTGCCAACTCGAACTCGACACTGCCGGCGCTGACATTCTCTGGCGACGGCATCACGGAAGGGTGGGGCATTGCCGAGCTGACGCTACCAAGCCTTGCTGGGGCAGGGACCGGGCTTGTACCGGACGTTGGGAAGTCGAATACGACACTTCCTATGCTGGACATGGTCGGCTATTCCGGCGCGGTCTGCTCCGTGACGATAGGAATTCTTGGCATGGCGGCAACCGGCCTCACCGGGGCAACCGGCGACGCCGCCATGACGCTGCCGCTGTTCGAGTTGGTTGCAACGGGGACGCGGGAGGATTCCGGAAGCGCCGAGTTGACGCTGCCTGCGCTGATGGCCTCGCCGACCGGAACTGCCTGGATTGTCTTGCCGGAGATGACCCTGACGGCCATCGGGACGGCTACGGTGACAGCCACCTATGAAGCCTACGCTGTCAACATCAAGCACACAGGCGAGTCGCCCGACGAAGTGACGCGCTATACCAACTTTCCATTCACCCACATCGTGCGCTACCAGAACAGCTACTTCGGAGCCAATGAGACAGGGCTGTATCTGCTGGAAGGCACCACGGACTACGCGGCGACACCGACCGCTATCCCGTGGGCATTCAAGACAGCGGTGACGGACTTCGGCTACCCGGAGTTCAAGACCATCGAGTCGGCTTACCTTGGCGGAAGACTCGGACCAGCCGCGACGATGACCCTGTACGCCGGCGAGGGTGAGCAGACACAGGCCTACCACTACACGACACCGCGCGGCGAGCTGGCACAGAACTACCGGCAGAAATTCGGCAAAGGAATCCGGGACCACCGCTACTACGCGTTCGGTGCCAACGGCTCGGGTGAACTGGCTGTTGACTCCATCGACTTCAAGGTCGCCAAACTCTCAAGGAGAATCTGAAATGTCTGTCGTAACCGATCTGATCACCAACGCTCAGGCCTACGCCGACACCGTTACCACGGCGGCGGAAGATGCCATGAGCAGCGCGGTATCGAATATGAATTCGATCGGGTTCTTTGAGCCCTATGGAACGCCGGCCACCCTTCCATCTCCTCCGCCAACCGAACTATCCGTCACACTGCCCACGTTCGAGGAGCATGTGATTGAGATTCCGTCCGAGCCGGCAGCGGCGCCGGAGTTCGATGTCATCAGCCCGTTCGCGTCGGTCAGTTTTCCGACATTCTCAACTGCCTCGCCCACGCTGTCTCTGCCTGACAAGCCGTCTGCGGTGGCGGCCTTCACAGCGGTATCACCAACGGTGAGCAGCAGCCTGGTGTTTCCGGACATGCCGTCCGCTTTGACAGATCCATTCCCGGCCAGCCCCATCCTGACGGAGCGGACAGAGCCGACAGCACCTTCGTTGACGCTGCCGGCGTTCACGGCAATTGCTCCGGTTGATACAACCGTGATGCCGTCGGACCATGAAAGCCGATTCACATCAGCCTATGCGTCCATGGCGCCATCAACCATCACCATGATGGATGGCTACGTCGACGCCATGCTGGCCAAGTACAACCCGCGCTTTGCCGAGCAGATGGCAGCCATTGAGGCACAGCTTGCAACCTACATGGCCGGTGGGACTGGCCTCAAGGCAGCCGTGGAGGATGCCATCTACACCCGATCGCGCAGCAAGGCCGACGCCGAGGCGCGCCGGGTGCAGGACGCCAACTGGGCCGATGCGGCAACACGCGGCTTCACGTTGCCGACCGGGGCACTGACCTCTGGCAACCAGACCGCGCGCCAGGCGGCGGCCGACATCAACGCCACGGCGGCGCGCGAGATCGTGGTGATGCAGGCCGAGATGGAACAGAAGAACCTGCAGTTTGCCGTGACGACTTCGGCCGGTCTGCGATCTACCCTGCTGAGTGCATCGCTGAGTTACTTGCAGAATCTGACGACGCTCAACAGTCAGGCGCTGGACTATGCCAAGAACGTCCTGAGCGCCATCATCGAGGTCTACAACACGGCGGTGAAGGCTTACGGAATCAAGCTGGATGCCTACAAGGTGGAGGCCGCAATCCATGAGACCAAGTTGCGCAGTGCCATGGCAACCATCGAGTTGTACCGGGCCGAGATCGACGCGCTGCAGGCCATGACGCAAGTAGACCGTGCCAAGGTTGATATCTACAAGGCGCGCATCGAAACCCTGAACACCTACGCCTCTGTATGGAAGGCGCAAATTGATGCTGTGTTGGGAGAAGCCACATTCGAGAAGGTGAAGGTCGATCTGTTCCAGTCAGAAGTGCAGGCATTCGGGACGCTGGTGCAGAGCAAGAACGCCGAGTGGCAGGGATACCAGGCGCAGATCGAAGGTCAACTTGGACTGGTCAAGGTCTATGAGTCACAGGTGGGCGCCTTCAATGCCCGCGTCAACGCCGTCAAGGCCGAGGTTGAAGCCAAGACCGAGGTTGTCAGAGCGTTGGCCGCCACCAATCAAGCCAAGGCGTCGAACTATTCGGCCGTCATGCAGGGATACAGCACGCAAGTACAGGCGCGGGCGCTTGTGGCCAACAGCCAGATAGAGAACGAGCGCCAGAAGCTGACGGCATTCAGTGCGGAGATGCAGCTTGCAGTGGCGAACGCCAACGTCTACGGGGAATACTACCGATCCACATCCAACGCCGCCATTGCCAACGCCAGGATCAGTCTGGAGGCTGGTATCGCATCGGTGGCCAGCCGGCAGACCTTCGGCAAGACCTTGGCAGAGCTGGGTCACTCCAATGCCCAGACCTACGCACAACTTGCCAGCGCAGCTATGTCGGGAATGAATTCACTGGCATCGCAGAGCGAGGAACTGTAACCCCCAGTAGGGTTTGCCGAGCCGACCGGCTCTGAACAGAATGGCTCAAGCTATTCTGAAGGGCCACGGCATGCACACTCCCAAACAAACCGCTCCAAAGCTGGGAGCACTGCCGCGTTACCAGTCGGGCGGACTGATCGGGAAGATCAAGGGAATTTTCTCAAGCGGACCCGAGGAGACGATGACGCAGAAGTTCGCCCGTCAGGATGCAGAACGCGCAGCCAAGGCCGCAACTGCAACACCAGCAGCCAGTACTCCAGTCTCACCAGCAACTCCGGCTTCAGCAATTGGTGGCTATGCCGCCGACGCGACGTTGAAGGAACGCGAAACCAAGGCCATGAAGGCGGCTGGGCTCAAGAAAGGCGGCGCGGTGCGCGGACCCGGTACTGGCACCAGTGACGATGTTCCGATCATGGCCAGCAATGGCGAATTCATGATCAAGGCGTCTGCCGTGCGCAAGCTCGGACTTCCCCTGCTCAACGCCATCAACGAAGTCGGTGACAGCAAGAAGGAAGAAGCTGGCGACAGCATGGAAGACAAGATGTCCGAAATGGGCATGAAGAAGGGCGGGGCGATCCGCTGCATGGCGTCGGGCGGTTTCGTCGGCGCCAAGGACAGCGAGGACTACAACAGGTATTCCCGCACCGAAGACCAGTATGGCTATCTTCCTGGGGAATCGGTACTGCAGCGTGCCGGCCGACGCATCGCCGGACTCGGAACACTGAATCTTGGCGCACCCGGTCCGAATGGCATGCCGACCATTGATTCATCGCTGTATCCTGGTGGAGTCAGTCCACCGGCCGTTTCTCCGGCTACCGCGAGCCCGGTAACGGTTCCCCAGGCGACAACGCAGACGCCAGCGACTGTTCAGACTGCGCCAGCAAGGGTTGCGTTCGATGATCCACGCCGGCTCAATGCCGATACCAGCCGACCAAGCCTTGGCGCCAGCCGCGACTTCAGCAAGGAACTCAACGCAGTTCCGGCGCAGTTGCCCGCCGATCTGCGGCCGGGCGTGATCCACAAGACTACTGGTACGGGTGGCTCCACGACCTACAGCGGCATCAACGTGGCTCCGGATGCACAGGGCAACACCCAGATGGTGGACGGCATGGGGAAAACCCTACCGTCACGCGGAACCGTCACGATGCCAAGCGCACCGGGCGGCGCCGTGCGCGCGCTGGGAGGATATGGCGGCGGCGCAGATGGTGGTGAAGCCCTGCAGGCTGCCCGCATGGCCGCCGTCGAGCGCGGTGACACCGAATCGGTGCGTGCTACCTACGGCGGCGACTTCGGCGGCAAGACCCGGGCCGACTACGCCACTGATCCGATTCAGGGCGCCATCCGTAATCTGGCCAACGGCCCGATGACGGCCAAGCGCGCAGCAGCATTGTCGCAACTCCAATCAGGGCTGGGCGCCACGATTGCCGGGCAGGGCCAGGCCAGCAGCAATGCAGCGGCCAGCCAACTGGCGCGCGACAAGTTCGGTGTGGATGCCAAGTCTGCCGGTATCGACCAAGAGGTGAAGTCCAACATGCTGGCCGCTCAGAAGATCATGGCTGATCCCAACGCCACGCCGGAGCAGAAGGCTATGGCCGAGGAGAACTACCGCGCGTGGCAGGGCAAGTACGGCAAGGAAACGCCAGAACAGTACGCCTATGCCCCGGGTGGGCAGACGGTTGATCCAGTGAACAATCAAGTTGTCACTCAGCCCGGGGTGATATTCAACAAGGCGACGGGCGAGATCAAACAGCAAGGTCAACGGTCGATCCAGACCGACCCGCGCGCGATGGCCATCAAGAACAACGCCGCGTTGAGTCGTGAGCAGAAGATTGCTGAACTCAAGAAGATCGGATACCAATGAGCGAGATCAACGACTTCTTGGACGGTCAACAGTCGTCCGAGATTGACGGCTTTCTTGGTCCCGATACTCCAAAACCATCCGGCGCCATCCGCCGCATTGCCGATCAGGGCATCAAGCTCGCGCAAGGCGTGGTGGGCGTGCCAGAGGCGGCGGTAGGCGTTGCCGATCTGGTGACGGGAGGCCGCGCCGGGAAACTGGCCGAATCCGCTGGCGTGCGTTTCAAGGACGCCAAACAGATCATGGGCGAGTACCTGTCTCCTGAACAGAAGGCGGCAGACCAGGAAGTAGCCCAGGCAGATGGTTTCCTGCCGACCATTGGCGCCATGGTTCGGAACCCGTCGACCATCGCTGGATCTGTGATGGAGTCGGCGCCCTCCATGATCGGCGGTGGCGCGGCGGCGCGCGGGTTACTGAAAGTAGCGCCCAAGCTCGGAGCCATTGCGGCCGGCGCAGCCGGAGAAGGTTTGGTATCGGCCGGACAGAACGCCGAACAGGTACGCCAGGAATCCCCCACCGGTCTATTGACGCCAGAGCAATCCGCTGTGCTGGCGGCATCCGGCGCCCTGACTGGTGGAATCTCGCTGGCATCCGGAAAGCTGGCCAACAAGTTGGGCATTGGCGACGTACAAACCATGCTGGCTTCTGGCAAGGCCGGTGTTGTCGGCGAGGAAGCCGCCAAGGCCGCAGCGGGCAAGGGTGTCGTGCGCAAGTTGGCAGAAGGCATGGCAAACGAGGGCGTTCTGCAAGAACTGCCGCAGTCCTACCAAGAGCAGGTTGCGCAGAACATCGCCCAGGGCAAACCATGGGACGAAGGCGCAGCCAAGGCGGGTGCGCAAGGCATGCTGGCCGGCGCCGTGATGGGTGGTGGCGCCAACGTGGTGTCGCATGTCGGTGAAACTGCGCCTGTTCCAGAGGCCGCGCCAGAACCGGCTGCGCCTGCATTGCAGATCGGGAACACGCCAGACCCCTACCTGTCGTTTCCCGATGGCACGGTAGCAAGGCGCTCGGAGATCGACGCCTACATCAACAGCCTGCCAGCAGAACAGCAGCCGGCAGCGCGCGCCAAGATGATGGGACTGGCACCGCAGCCTGGAACGCCGGAGCCTGTCGTCAAACCATCCGAGGCCATGGGCCTGGACCCGGCCGCCGGACCTATCAGCGCCGCAGCCGTCACTGCCGTGGATACTGGCGCGCATCAGGAAATCCAGCTCCAGCAGGCCAATGAAGCCGACCAAGCGGCCTACGAGCAGGCCACGGCAGAGCAGGACCGCCAGGCCGCAGAACTGGACACCGCCACCAAGCCTATCACCCATGGTCCGATTGCCGAAGCCGCGATGTCGCCAGAGGACAAGCGCGCGGTGCTGTTCAGCAACCAGACAGTTGCAGACGGAGGAATCCAGTACAAGGGAACACTGGATGGCGACATCCTGAATGGATTGGGCAAGCCCTACCCGAACCGTCTGGCGGCGGCCCGGCGCGCCAACATGGAGGGCAAGGACTGGACTATCGCCCAGGTGCAAGACGGCTTTGTCGCACGACGCAAGGATGCCAATGGCCCAAAAAATGGAGTTCAGTCCGCTGGTTCAGGAGTCGTACCGGCTGGGCGGGCTGACAGCACGGCAAGCGTGGCACCTGGACCAGTTGATGGATCAGGAGCTGGAGCCAAGCAAAGCCGACCTGTTGCTGGTGTGCTGGGTCAATCTGGTGAACTGCCCAAGCGAACTGATGCAGCGCCAGTAGCCGCCGGCCGCGCGCAACCAACCACACTGGGCACACAAACCACTGCCACGGCAGGACCAGGATTCACCGCGAAGGACGTTACCCGTGTCCAAAACGCACCACCAGGAACCAACACCACGCCAGCAGCGCAGGCGGGAGAAGCGCCAGCAGTTGTGGCGGGAGATGCAGCCACCGCCGAGGGACTGCCCAATGCCGGAAGCGCTACCGTGGAAGGTGCTGGGGTAGACCAGACAACATCGGGGACTGGTCAGGCATCGCAAGATAAAACACCCCAAGGTGCGACTCAGCAGGCACAGGTGAATCCACCTTCGCAGGCCGCTCCCCTGAAAACAGTTGAATCCGCGCGAAGCCAGGGTACTGTGCGTCAGAGTTCTGGTCAGAGTTCATCAGTTGATGGTACTCCTTCGAATAGAGAATCGCAATCAGATGATCAGAAGCGCGCCAAGGCCATCGAGCGCATTGCCAAAGGCAGCGCCTATTTCAGCAATGGCCTGGAGGCCCAGCAGTTCATCGCTCAGAACGGTCTCAAAGACACCCATCAAGCCGTCAAGACCAGCGCAACCCGCTGGGACGTGAAATCGAAAGTCTCTCAACCCCAGGAGCAACCCAGTGAGAAAGCCCCAAAAGCCGTCGAAGCAACTGCGCAACAACAAGCGGCAGGACCAGCTACCAACCCTGCCAAGCCCGCAGCAAGCGATGGCGTGGCAGCCGCGCCCGAAGCAAAGCCAGCAGCCGCACCGGTAGCCAAGCCGGGGTTGGAGCGAATTCGTGCGGCGCGTGAAGCCAAGGACAACGCTATCCAGCAGAAGAGAGATCAGGACCGCTCCGATTACTTCATCCTCAAAAACAAAAGCCCCTCCGGTATCTCTGGGGCCGCTTCATCGACCAAAGCCGATGGGTTGGGCGACCAGCCTGCGGAGGGGTCGGGTACAAGTGTAGCCAAACCCGCGCCAGAAATCAAGGACGCCGACCAGCCAATACAGAAGCCACGAAAGACGCTGGAAACGGTCAAGATTGGCGACTTTTTTGAAGTCATCGGAAACGACGCAAAAGAGGTGTCCCGCATCCTTGGGTTGACTCTTACCAAGAGCCGAGGCGGTGAACCTATGGTTGGTTGGCCGTACCATGCACACGCCCAAATGGTGCAAGCATTGAGCGAAGCTGGGATTGACATCAAGGACGCAGGGCCGGCGCATGATGGCGCGCAGCCAGCGGGCACGGTGGAGCCAGCCGACATCCTCGACGCCGAAACAGCACTGTGGAGCCGCATCACTGACGGCACGGCCACGGTAGACGAATTCAAAGCGGGGTTTGAACGCTGGGTGAGCAGCAAGGCCGACATCCTGGCGGCGCTGGCCAAGAACAAGAAGGATGATCTGTTGAAAATGGGCGGCAGCATGTTCGCCTACCGCAACAAGTCGGAAACAAAACCGGAAATTGTCGAAGCGCTGTGGCGAGATGGCGCGAATCAGTACGTGCTGGCGCGCAGCTTTTCTCACGGCATGGGCAAGAATGCTTGGCTCGACGGCGTGCGCAATATGGTGGAGAAGACCGACACCGAACAACTGGCCCAGTACGCCAAGGACCGCAAAAGCGCGCAGGAAGAAGCCGTCTCCCGTGTGGCCAAGGTTGCCGAGGCCATCAAGGACCCGCAGACCCTAGATGATTTTCATAACCTGATTCGCGCAACCAAGAGTACCGGCAAGACCTTCAAGGAGGCACGCCTGATGCTCACGCCGGCGCAGCGCGCAAAGTACGATGACATGACCGCAACGTCAAGCCGGGCCGAGCGCGCATCCCGTAAAGAAGCCCAGCAGGACGCCATCCTGCGTGCCCCGGGTGAAGCCGTGACGGCAAGCGAGATCATCCAGACCAAGCACACCAAGCATGGGCACGATCTGTGGCAGTTCAACCTGGAACAGCGTGTGTCGGGCGACGAATTCAAATCGCTGGTGGCGCAGGCAAAGCGCCTGGGCGGGGATTACTCTAGCTACCGTGGCAATGGTGCCATTCCGGGATGGCAGTTCCGCACCGAGGACGCAGCCAAGGCATTCAAGGCGCTGATCGCTGGTGACACAACTGCCGCCAAGGACGTGATGCAGGAGCGCCGCGATTCGTTCGCCGATGATCGCAGCCAGAGCGCCACCGAACGCCTGAATGAAATGGCCGATAGGCTGGACGAGCGCGCCAGCGCAAGTTTGGGTCAGGAACGCAAGGCCAACACCGAAAAGCGGGCGCGCCAAGCTGCCAGCGCGGAAGCCGCTGCCAATGCCGAGAAAGCCATGGCACAGACCATGCGCAACATCGCTCAAGCCATCGCGGATGGCAAGGCCAAGTTCCTGGACCGGGTGCGGCAGAAGGTTCAAGTCGAAGCGCTACAGAGCTATGTCACCACAGCCAAAGGCGAAGAGCTGCGCGCAAAGTACGAAAGCTATGCTGATCAGGAAAAGCACCGTTGGGAGGCGCCGACGGCAGAAACGGCAGACTTTGCCGAGTTCCCGACTTTCACCGCCTATCGCTCTGACTTGGCCACGCTGGCGCGTCAGTTGCTGGAGGTTGATGGGACCAAGATGCTTGGTCAGCGATTGCTGAAAGAAGCCGATGATGTGACGGACGCCTACACGAAGTTTGCGAAGGAGAATTTCGTAAAAGTGTCGGCATTCAGTTCGCGTGGCGGTGGTGTGGCGGCGTTTGGCACCAAGGCTGACGCCGAGGCCGCCATTGCCCGCAGTGGCTACAAAGGCAAGGCGATTGCCTACCAGGTCAAGCGCGGCGAACACGCGGTGATTCTGAGCCCGAGCGAGGCCGTTGAACGCGGTATATGGAAGGGCGACGGTGACAAGCGTCTGACCCTGCACCCAGACACCGGCGCGGAGTTGGTGGAGAAGATCGGCAAGGCCGCGCGCCGTGGCGCCAAGGTATCGGTTCCGTGGCAACTGGAGACGGCGCACGACCGGCGCAAGCTGCTGGCCCGCATGGGCATCGAGACGCCGGCCGAGTTCCGCTCCGCTCTACGCGAGTTCATAGGTTTGCAGGAACAGGCTGCTACGCCCAGCAAGGTAAAAGAACTTGAGCGCGCCATGATTGGCCGGCGCAATGACGGAATGGACTTCTTCCCAACGCCAGAGAGCGTGGCCGATGAAATGGTGGACACCGCTGGCATTGAGCCAGGCATGGCCGTGTTGGAGCCAAGCGCGGGTTGGGGTCACATTGCCGAGCGCATCCGGGCCGCTGGGGTTGACCCTGATGTCGGGGAAATGTCCAATGACCGGCGCGAACTGCTGGAGGCAAAGGGTTTCAATGTAGTTAGCCGGGACTTCATGGAAATGAGCCCACGCGGCTTCACTTATGGTGACGTGTTTCGCGCAAAGGATGGAACGCTTGGTGTTATGCGTGGGTCTGGTGGTCTCGGAAGTAACAGGGTTGGACTTGATCCACTTGACGCCAATGGTCAGCCTGACGCGCGCACCAGTCAATGGCATGACCGTGACAGCCTGACAGGCATTGAAAAACGGGCTGGCAACAGCGGATATGACCGAATTCTGATGAACCCGCCATTCAGTGATGGCAGGGACATCCAGCATGTGCAGCACGCCTACACGCTACTGAAGCCTGGCGGCCGTATCGTGGCTATCATGGGTGAATCCGCATTCACCAACCAGAACAAGCGTGCGACT
>Ga0208262_1000104_pt1 | contig 41657 bp, 22 predicted proteins | sample LakWasMet15_LOW5_2_FD_183863 | JGI IMG/M metagenome (GOLD analysis project Ga0208262, IMG submission 183863) | Freshwater sediment methanotrophic microbial communities from Lake Washington under simulated oxygen tension - Sediment Metagenome... | ecosystem: Environmental > Aquatic > Freshwater >... | reverse complement strand
CCAGCAGCAATGTTTCGCCTGCCCGTGTGCCGGTATCAAAATCTTCATAACTGTAATCAATAAAAAGCGTCTGCTTCCAGCCATTGGCGAAAGCGTGCTTTGCCCGTGCCGACAGCTTGGCCGTTTTGGATTTATAGCTGTCGTTATCTTCACGTTTTAAGCCTGCACCCAAGCTGAAAACATCGCTGGTGGGATTGGCTAACGGCACGCTGTATTCAACATCGGCGGTCGATAGCACCGGGGCAAGGTCAATGTTGGAAGTAAGATAATGGCCGCGATCGTTCAATCGACGATTGGTATAAGAGCCGCTCAGCAACGGCCCAATGTCTGTGTCATAGCCGATGCCGACACTGTAATGATGCGTTTTTTTAGGGCGAAGCTTAATGGTGATCGGTACCTGCTGATCGTGAGTGTTGTCGGTATCCGGGCGGATGTCCACTTGCTCGAAATAGCCGCTTTTTGACAGGGCGTTATAGGTATTGCCCAACTCTTCACTGGAATAAAAGTCCTGGCTTTTTACCGAGACAAATTTGTTTACAAACTCCGGCTGCAAAATATCCTGGTCAATAGTGATTGCGCCAAAAAGCATGCGCTTGCCGGTCGCAAACACCAAGGTAATGCGGGCGGTATCGTTGGCTTTATCGATTAACAACTGCATTTCTGAAAATTCGGCATCCAAATAACCGCGCGCCATCGCTAAAGATTGCAGCTGGCTTTTCATCTTTTCGTAAGCGTCGTGGCGAAGCGGTTTGCCGGTAGCCGTTATCAATTTATTACGCAGCTTTACAAACTCGGCATCATGGTCGGCGTCACCGCTAATGGTGATGGCAATATCTGTGACTATAACTTGTGGGCCGGACGTAACGGCAAAGTCTGCCTGCCAGCAGTCCTTATTAAAGCGTAATGAGTTTTTACTCACAGCATGGTAATAACCTAACGCGCGTAAGGCCTGATCAATCTCCTGATCGGCACCTGCAAACAAGCTGCGTATTTTCCATTCTGGCGCGTCGCAAGGTTCTTTTGCCAACGCCAGCGTCAGTAAAACATTGTCTTTTGCGGCGCTCTCAAGCCCGGTAATATCCACCTTAGCAAGCGCCGCCGGTGTTGTTAAACACAGACAAATGAGCGCGGTAGCTGTTAGTAGGCGTGGGAATCGTTTCATTTAAACAGTTTACGTTAGCGCATCCGTTTATGAAATTTGTATGATCGGTATTGAGTCGGGATTTTGTTTGGATTGAGGTAATCCGTATTCATGCGTGGGAACGATAAAAGCTTTCGTTTGGGCAAACGACACCCGACAGGGCTAATCCACATTGCGAGTTGTAGGGTACGCACCGCGTACCATTTTCAAAGTTTGTTAGTAGCCAAAAGTTTGAGTAGGGTGGGCAACGCTTTTTTGCCCACCGATTTCGTCAGATTCCGCATGGGCAAACGGTAAAGCCATTTGCCCAACCCTACCGGGCTGAGGTTGGGTAGAGCAGCGAGAAACCCAACATAGGTGGCTCCGATGCGTTGGGTTTCCGGCTAAGGCCTCTACCCAACCTACGGCACTGTCCGCTGGAAGGTAATGTTGGCTTTACTTGAGCTCACACTCGACCTTGTATGCATATGCCAAACCTGATAGTCCAGATGCGCCTTTCTCGCTTGCTCCGCCTTGCTTCAATTCAAATTTTACGGCTGAGGCGACAGCGCCAAGCCCTGCGCCGAGCGCAATTGGCAGAGAGAACTGTGTGGCAGCCCCCACCCCTGCCAAAGCACCAACAACAATATTTGGAATCGCTATCTCGACTTTCATCGTGGACATGACTCGACTCGTCCATGACTCGCTAGTAGCCGCATTGAGGTTTGCGAGTGCGGCCTGAACTCGTTCGAGTGCAACATTTGATGCCCGCGGAATATCTCCAGCTTTTATTACGGATAGAAATAGTTCATCCATCCCAGCACGTAGAGCCTGAAGCTCTGACGCTCGTCGCCCCTTGAACTCAAGAATTTCTTGGAGTGGAACATCTGCTCCGGGTCCCGGAAGCGATGCATACCAAGTGGTTTCAATGGTTCGGGTTCGGATCCGTTCATCCTCTGGAAGCCAGAACGTGTCCCCTTGCTGTGCAAGTGACCACTGTCCAGGCTCAGTTGATTCGTTCAACCTCCATGCTTCCAATTGACACCGAACCCAGAGCTCCGCTGCGCCCCCAGAAAAATTTGGACGTGCGTTGGTTTTACGAACCACTCCCTCAGAGCGAAGAAACTCCAAATCCGGTGAAAGGCCAAATGCAACGATTGGGTTGTCAGGAAGATCAAACTTATCCCAGTAGGGTAAATGTTGTCTTACGCGCTCTTCCATTGGTCCCGCACCGACATTTCTGATCTTGAGATAATTGCGCCCGATGTCTGCCGAAAAATCAGGTACGAGAACCAATCCGCGTGTCGCCATATGATCTCCTAGGAAAGCTAAAGTAAATCAGAAAGCCATGACGCAAAATATTGCGTCATGGCTTTCTAAATAGTTAAAAAATTAAAAATCATTTTAATATCAAGCACATAAAATAATTTATCATACCCTAAATGATCTGCAACACCCTTCATTAAGAACGTCCTAACTTCAAACCTTGCCTAGCCGTCTCTATCGCCACCCTAACCGTCTCCGGCGCAGTCCCGCCAATATGCTTCCGTGAAGCCACCGAGCCTTCCAGCGTTAAATACTCAAACACATCGGTAGTAATCAATGCGGAAAACTGCTGCAACTCAGCCAGAGAAATCTCCGATAAATCGCGCTGGCTTTCTATGCCCAAGCGCACTGCCAGGCCGACGACTTCATGGGCATCGCGGAAGGCCATGCCTTTGCGGACCAGGTAATCGGCCAGATCCGTGGCGGTGGCGAAGCCGCGTTTGGCGGAGTTGTACATGTTGGCTTTTTTGGGAGCGATGTGCGGCACCATGTCGGCGTAGGCGCGCAGGCAGTTGATCAGGGTGTCGGCGGTGTCGAACAGCGGTTCTTTGTCTTCTTGGTTGTCTTTGTTGTAAGCCAAGGGCTGGCTTTTCATCAACATTAATAGCGAAACCAAATGCCCGGTAACGCGGCCGGATTTGCCGCGTACCAGTTCCGGCACGTCGGGGTTTTTCTTTTGCGGCATGATTGATGAGCCGGTGCAAAAGGCATCGGGCATTTCGATGAAATCGAACTGGGCGCTGGACCATAAAATCAGTTCTTCGGAAAAACGCGATAAATGCATCATGATCAAGCTGGCGGCGGCGGTAAATTCAATCGCAAAGTCGCGGTCGCTGACCGAATCCAGTGAATTGGCTGACGGACGGCTGAAACCCAGCAGTTGGGCGGTCAAGTGCCGATCAATCGGATAACTGGTGCCTGCCAATGCCGCGGCGCCCAGCGGCATGACGTTAAGACGCTTTTTGCAATCCTGCAGGCGCTCGTGATCGCGGCTTAACATCTCAAACCAGGCCATTAAGTGATGGCCGAAAGTAATCGGCTGGGCGACTTGTAAATGCGTGAAACCCGGCATGATGGTATCGGCATTTTGCTCAGCCAGGTCGATAATGGCGGTTTGCAGGCGGACCAGTTGCGCAGTGATTTGCTCGATTTCATGCCGTAAATACAGCCGGATGTCGGTGGCAACCTGATCGTTGCGCGAGCGGCCGGTGTGCAGCTTTTTACCGGCGATACCGATCATATCGGTCAGCCGCGCTTCGATGTTCATGTGGACATCTTCTTGTTTGATGGACCAGACAAATTCACCGTTGAGAATTTCTTCAGATATTTGCCCCAAGCCTTCAATAATCGCATCGCGCTCCTGTTCGGTCAGAATGCCGCTGGCGGCCAGCATGGTGGCGTGAGCGATGGAGCCTTGAATATCCTGCTGGGCCATGCGCTGATCGAAATCCACCGAAGCGGTAAACACTTCGACAAAAGCATCGGTGGCTTGGGCAAAACGGGCGCTGGAGAGTTTTTCGGTATTAATGTTGGTCATGAGAGTGAGTGTCGCGAAGTCATTGAGATGGCTGGAATTATACAGGTAAAGGCGGAATTGTCGGGTAACTGGGCTAACGCGAATGTCGGCTATCTATTTAGACAGTAATTCAAAATATCGAAAATCTACAAAAACCCATTGAGAGGCATCTAACTGTTGCTGTAGAGACAGCGCTTAAGCACTTTGTTGCTTAGACAGCAGCAATCAGCCCTCATTTAAATCTAAACAGCAGCTTAAGTAAGCCGAAAATAAATCCGGCTAATTCCCTTGAAGACTTAGGGGAGCGGGCTCTTGAGGCGGCTGGGTAATAGTCAAAACACGAGCTGTAACTTATTGGCATGCATCGTGCTAAATATCATTATGATGGTTGATGCCGCGCTGTAAGCATTATGGTTGCTGGTTTCCAGATTTAATTAACGATGAATGAGCATGGTTAGGTGTTCATTTAGGGAGTGAATGATATGAGTAGTCCTTTGGTGGGTCGTAAGCAATTTGCTTCCGAAGACCGCTTAGCGAATGGTGGCAAGTCAGCGCAAGTATTGCCATTTAAAGCATCAGGCCAGGATGGCGAGTCTGCTTTTTCTCTGGCGACGGCTAGCGGTTTTTCGTTAAGCGATTTTAAATTTAACGATTCTGGTAGTGATCGGAGACTGGCTGATTATTTAGTTATCGGTGTGTTGTCGATATTTATTCATACCGTTGTTGTTGAGTATTTTAAAAAATCTGATGTCGAGCCAATTGAAATTGAAAAGCCGGTAAAGGTGCCTTCTAAGGTGCAAATTTCTTTTGTTAAGCCGCAACCGCCAAAAGTAATTCAGCCGCCACCGCCGCCCAAGGTTGTGGCAATTAACAAGCCGCCTAAGCCGAAGATAAAGCCGAAGCCGCAGCCAGTTATTGAGCAACCACCAGCGCCACCTAATGCGGTCGTAGCTGAAGTGGCAACGCCAGCGCCACCGGCACCTGCTCCGCCACCACCGGTTGAAAAAGTAACTGAGCCTCGCGGAGGCGCAGGCTATTTGGATAACCCAGCTCCGGTTTACCCGGAAATAGCGATGGATCGCGGTTGGGAAGGTAAGGTGATGTTGAAAGTACATGTACTTGCCAGCGGTCAACCTGACAGTGTGGCCGTACTTAAAACAAGCGGACAAAAAGTGTTAGATGATGAAGCTGTGAGAACAGTTAAAAAATGGTCATTTGCTCCGGCTACACGCGGCAAAACCCCAATCGATGGTTGGGTGACGGTTCCTATTAATTTTAAATTGTAACTTTGAGGTTTATTTATGGCAGATCCAACTACCGCTGCAGCTGAAATTTCACAGGCAGCCACCCAAGCACCCATTGCCGGAGCAGTTTCCGGTGCGCAATCAGTCGCAACAGATTTGGCTCCTGCAGCCGCTAATGTTGCATCGTCTGTAGCAAGCGCACCGCCTGTTGGTCCGGAAATTACGTCAGGATTAATCGTTGATGGAACCTTAGATGTATTGATAGCGTTTTCTGTAGTGACCTGGGCGTTAATCCTTATTAAAGGCATTCAACACCTGCGCATCGGTTATCACAATCGTGCCTACAGTAAGAAATTTTGGAGTGCAAAAGATTTTCAAGCAGCCTCTGCATTGCAAGATAATCAAGGCCCAGCGGCCAGAATCGCTGAGGTTGGTTTTGCAACATTATTAGAAACTGATGGCGGTACGACTACTCACGATCTTGAGCACACTGGTGAGCGTCAAGAGTTGCTGGACAGACGTCTGCGTCAGCAGCTGCAAAAAGAACGCGGAGCACTCGAAAGCGGCCTGGCTATCCTGGCAACTATCGGCAGTATTTCTCCATTCGTCGGCTTGTTCGGTACGGTTTGGGGGATTATGGGCGCGTTAACCAACATCAGCAAAAGCGGTTCAGCCAACTTAGAAGTGGTGGCCGGTCCTATCGGTGAAGCACTTGTTGCAACAGCAATCGGTATTGCCGTCGCGGTACCAGCTGTTATTGGCTACAACTTTTTTATTCGCAGAAACAAAGTGGTTTGGGCTTTCCTTGACGATTTCGCTGTCGAGTTTGGTCACTTAGCCTTAAAAACGTCATTCTTGATCAAACGTGCAGGCTCAAATTCAGCGTCGGCATCACGCGGTGAAACCTTGGTCAAAAAGCCGGCACTTAAATCTAATAATGAAGATTTAGAAACCAACGGAGTACAAGTCTAATGTCCTTTAATACAAATGGTGGTGGTGAAGACGATGTAATGGGCGAAATCAACGTTACGCCATTGGTTGACGTGATGTTGGTACTGTTGGTGGTGTTCATTGTGACAGCACCGTTGTTGACTCAAGCCGTGCATGTCAATCTGCCTAAAACTGCGGAGACTGCACCACCTGAGGAAAAAGAAGCGGTTTACATCAGTGTTAATGACAAGGGTGCCGTTTTTATAGATAAAACTGAGATTGCCCTGGAATCGTTTGAAAAGGAATTGTTAACTCGCAAGGCTGCGGATCCGGAAATTGCACTCAATCTTAACGCTGATGATGGCGTTAAATACGGCACGGTTGCCAAGGTGATGGCATCAATTGAACGCTCAGGCATTACCAAGTTATCGGTTCTGACTGCCCCAAGCGGTGCTAAGTAAGCAGGAACGAGAATCAGCTCTTCGGAGCTGGTTTAACACCCTCTCTAAATTACGCTGACTAAATAATGACTTAATACTAACCAATCAATAACGCAAGGATAACGGCATATGAACGAGCAAACATGGCAAAGATTTCTGCTTCCAACGATTTTTTGGCTGGTCAATGTGGGTTTTATATTTTCGGTACCTTTGGCGGTTATTTGGTTAGTGAAATCGTTTCCTAGCTTAAATCTGGGATAAGTATTTAGACGGTTACGTCATCTTCTCACCCAATCGAGTTTAAGTTGGGGGCAGCGTAAAACAGAGGCGGTCTCGGTCCAAAAAATATAACAGTGGGTCGGTAAGAATTTAACCCAATTTGTTTTTCAAAATTTTGATTAATTAGCTTTAAACCGGAGAACAAGATGTTACAAAAAACTACACACGCTAAATTATTTACAGTATTAGGCGCCTTAGCGTTTGCAGCGGCAGTACAAGCCGACGATCCAGTAACACCGGCTATTCCAGGTGTGTCTGCAGGTGGCGTGGTCATCGAGTTAATCAAGGATGGCTTTAAAGGGACTGAAGGACCGATTGGCTATACAGATGGCAGCTTGCTGTTCACTGAAACTCAAGCCAATAAAATTGTGCGTATTGCACCAGACAACAGTGTTTCTACTTTTTTAGAAAATTCCAATGGCGCAAACGGTTTGGCTTTAAATGCCAATGGTGAAATCATTGCAGTGCAAACGCTGCAACCCAAGGTTGGGATTATTAGCCCGGTAGAAAAGCAAAAAGTGTTCGCGGAAAACTTTGAAGGTAAACCTTTTCAAAGGCCTAATGATGTAGTTCTTACCAAGACTGGCGGTGTTTATTTTACTGACAGCGGTACCCGTCCATCAAAAGACAACCCTAATCCACCAGCCTCTACACCGGGCGTGTATCACATAACCCCGGCCGGTGAATTAAAACGCTTAGCCAATGATATTGATCGTCCAAATGGCATTCAGCTGAACAAAGAAGAAAAAGTCTTGTATGTTGCCAATACCTCTGGCGAACATATTCTTGCTTATGATATTGCCTCTGATGGCTCGATTACCAACAAACGCAATTTCGCCAAACTGGACGGCTGGAAACAAGCAGATGGTGCTTGGTCTAGCGGTGCCGATGGTCTTGCTATAGATGATGCGGACAGACTGTATGTCGCATCAAACTCAGGCATTGAAGTGTTTAACGCAAAAGGTGAGCCTTTAGGCATTATTCCTTTGCCGCAAAAGCCACAAAATATTGCTTTTGCCGGTCCAGAGAAGAAAACCCTTTATGCAGTAGGTCGTGGTGCAGCTTATAAAATCCCGCTGATAGCTCAAGGATATAAAGGCCGCGCCAAATAGTCTTGCAGGGTGGTGGGCAGATTAAAGCTTGCACCCCACCCTACAATCTAAATGTTTATGGTAAAAAAATCATAGTAGGAGCGGGCCATGCCAGAAAATTCATTAAAATATTCGCGGGTATGGCCCGCTCTCCTACATCCGCATCTGAACAACGTTAATTTAGGTGAAGTATGACACGCAAAACGGCAAACGATTTCCATCCGGAAGTGCTGAAATTATTCGATAAATTTGTTCACGGCGACATATCACGCCGGGGCTTTTTATCTTCAGCGGCGAAATTCACTGTCATTGGTTTAACAGCAGAAGGTTTACTGGAAGCGTTAAGCCCAAAATTTGCCCAAGCTCAACAAATAAGCAATGACGATCCACGCATCACTGCCACCTATGTGGAATACCCATCGCCTGCTGGTTACGGCAAAATTCGCGGCTACTTAGTTAAGCCTGCGCAAATTACCGGCAAACTACCGACAGTGTTGGTAGTTCATGAAAATCGTGGTTTAAATCCACACATTGAAGACATTGCTCGCCGTATAGCACTGGATAACTTTATCGCCTTCGCACCTGATGCATTATTTACGCTAGGCGGTTATCCGGGCGATGAAGACAAGGCAAGAGAGCTGTTTAAAGGACTGGACCAAACTAAAACCCGCGCTGATTTTCTCGCTGCGGCGGACGTGCTGAAAAATTTACCTGAAGGCAATGGTAAAGTCGGGGCAGTAGGTTTTTGCTACGGCGGTGGCGTGGTAAATTACTTGGCGACACAAATTCCTGATCTAGCAGCCGGTGTGCCTTTCTACGGCAGCCAGCCAACTGCAGAAGAAACAGCGAAAATTAAAGCGCCGTTGCTGATCCAATACGCTGGTGAAGATGAGCGCATCAATGCCGGTTGGCCGGCTTACGAGGCGGCATTAAAAACTGCCGGGGTAAGTTACGAAGCCTTTGTTTACCCTGGTGTGCAACATGGCTTTAACAACGACACCACGCCACGCTTCGACGAAAAAGCCGCCAAATTGGCATGGGAACGCACCATTGCGTTTTTTAATAAACACTTGCGGGCTTAAGTTAAGTTCTGACTGACTAATTGCGACTTTGAAATTACCAATGTTTTTACTTCGAACACTCACCAGCGTTTTTGCATTGACCGTACTGTTTGGCAGTGTGGCGCAGGCGAGTTCGTTCGAAGCAGCTACCGAACAGGTTAAAGCGCAATTGGTTGCGTCTGTTGATGCTGTGCATCCTGGCGATGAAATTTTAGTCGGTGTGCATCAACAAATTATTCCGCATTGGCATACTTACTGGCGTAATCCTGGTGATTCCGGCTTAGCAACAACTATCGATTATCAACTTCCAGCTGGCGCAACGGCAGGTGAGATTCAGTGGCCGACGCCCAGCCGCATTACGCTCGGGCCGATAGTCAATTATGGCTATGAAAATGAAGTAACGCTGCTTAACAAGATTAAAGTGCCTCGTGAGAGCGCGGTGGGCAGTGTCTTTACCATCAATGCCAAAGTGAAATGGTTGGTTTGTGAGGAATTATGCATTCCTCAAAAAGTTGAATTAAGCCTGGATTTGCCAATAGTGGCAGCAGGTGTTGATGCAGGGCAGGGTAGTCCGTTAATTGAACAGGCCAGAGCCAGCTTGCCGGGTGTGAGCCCTTGGCCAATAAGCTTGGCGTATAACAAAGAGCTGTTGTCGTTCCAAATTGCTGACGTGAAGCTGCAATCGGCGACTATCAGAAATGTTTGGTTTTACCCGGCTGAGTGGGGCAAGGTAAATCATGGCGCGGAGCAAAGTTGGCAATTGTCCGGCGACAAGCTGGAGTTACAGCTTAAACCCGGCGAAGCGCCGCTAACTAAGGACGAAACCCTTACCGGCGTGTTGGCAGTTACAGAAGAGGGCGCCAATGGACTGGTTACCCGTGGCTATGTCGTGAAAGTATCCGGCGCAGAAGTCGCTACCGGCATTAGTGTGATCAAAGCCGGTGAGCCGGATGTGCTGCTAACCACAGCTTTATTGCTGGCCTTTTTGGGTGGAATTATTCTTAACTTGATGCCTTGCGTATTTCCGGTGCTGTCTATTAAAGCGTTGTCGTTAATAAAGCATGCGCAACACGATCCACGACAAACTCGCTTGCAAGGCTTGGCTTATACGCTGGGAATCTTGGTGAGTTTTGGCTTGCTCGGCGGCGTGCTTATCGCTGTAAAAGCAACTGGCGCGGAAATTGGCTGGGGCTTTCAATTTCAATCGCCGCTGTTTGTGTTGGCGGTGGCGTATTTAATGTTTGCGGTTGGACTGAGTTTGTCCGGCGTATTTTCTATCGGTGGATCGATAGCAGGTGTTGGCTCGTCACTGGCAGAACGTCCCGGTTACAGCGGCAGTTTTTTTACCGGCGTGTTAGCAACAATTGTCGCCACACCTTGCACTGCGCCATTTATGGGAGCTGCGCTTGGCTTTGCTTTAACCCAACCACCGGCTTCGCTACTGGCAGTGTTTTTCTTTTTGGGATTGGGTCTGGCGTTACCGTATTTACTGCTGAGCCAATGGCCGTACTTGCAGCGCTTTCTGCCCAAGCCCGGTGTCTGGATGGATAGATTAAAGCAAGGCTTGGCGTTTCCGATGTATGGCGCGGCGGTCTGGTTGGTGTGGGTGCTGGCGCAGCAAGCCGGTGTCAATGCGGTTGCGGTGGCATTGGGTGGCATGGTGGTTATTGCTTTTGCCGCATGGGTGTATGAGTTCACCAAATACGGTGGCAATATCGCTCAACGCACTGGTGCGGTAGTCACCGTGCTGGCCTTGGGCGTGGCATTAGCCGGTGGATATGTCGGAGTAGATACCCACGCCGCACCCTTAAAAACCGAGCTGGCGGAAAACTACGAACCCTATTCTGCAGAACGATTATTTGAATTACGCAGCCAAGGCAAACCGGTCTTTCTTAATATGACTGCCGCTTGGTGCATCAGTTGTTTGGTGAATGAAAAAGTCGCATTAAGCCAGCCTTCAGTCATCGAAACCTTTAAACGGGGCGGCATTAATTACCTAAAGGGTGACTGGACCAACCGGGATCCTGAAATTACCAAGCTCTTAGCGGAGTTTGGACGCAGTGGCGTTCCTCTGTATGTGTTTTACCCGGCTGGCGCAGGTAATTCATCAAACCGAGTTGTATTGCCGCAGCTTTTAACGCCAGAGATAGTGACGCAAGCGGTAACAACGCCAACGGTTGCAGCGTCTTTGCGGTAATAGCAGTAAGTGATATTGAAGGTGTAAATTTTTTCGTTCGTGGTGAGCATGTCGAACCATGAATGAAAAAATTCCAGGCTAGACGTCAAATCGATCATGCTTCGACTGTGCTCAGCATGAACGGTTTGACGAAAAGAATAAGGAGGTTGCAATGGACTTGCCATCTCTTTACTAAAGGAAGCGAAGCAGCAGGTTAGGCAGATTCAACAGTGATTAAAAGCTGTTGATATGCTGGGGGGCTGATTCGCAGTTGAAGGACCAAGTTTGGCAGGAATGCGATGGATCAATTTCCTGCCTTTTTAATTTTATGGGCACTTGCATGCGGCATTGTTGCAAGGCTTTTTATTTAATGACGGAGCCTACTATGTTGTTACATCGACTTTATAAATTCGCATTAGTGAGTGTTGCCTTAGCTATCGCATCCACTGCAGTCGCTGAACCAGTAGTGGATAAACCAGCGCCGGTGTTTTCCGCCGCCGCTGCTGATGGCAGCACCATTAACCTGGCTGACTTACGCGGCAAAACCGTAGTGTTGGAATGGACCAATCATGAATGTCCATTTGTCGTGAAACATTATGAAAGCGGCAACATTCCAGATTTACAAAAAGATGCCGTGGCTAAAGGCATCGTTTGGCTGCAAGTGATTACCTCTGCTCCAGACAAACAAGGCAATGTGACGGGTGAAATCGCGCAAAAGCTTAATGCGCATCGCGGTGCTACCCCAACCAATACCGTGTTAGATCAGAATGGTGTCATTGGCAAACTGTATGCAGCCACTAATACGCCGCAATTTTTCATCATCAATCCTGAAGGTGTGTTGGTTTATAAAGGCGGCATCGACAGCATCCCGTCAGCTGATAAATCCGATATTCCTAAGGCCGAAAACTATGTCAAAGCTGCGCTGGCTGATCTTGAAGCCGGCCGCAAAGTAGCTAAAGCAAGTACCAAGCCTTATGGATGCTCTGTTAAATACGCTAGTTAATAAGGTGTAATCAGATGAAAGTAACTATTCACCTTTGGGACTTACCGCACAGGCTATTTCACTGGCTGCTTGCTGCGTCAGTGGCTGCTGCTTATGCCACTGCAAAAGTTGGTGGTGAGTGGATTGACTGGCATGGCCGATTGGGTGTTTTTATCCTCGGCTTGCTGGTTTTTCGTATTGTCTGGGGCTTTATCGGCTCAACCCACTCGCGCTTTGCTACCTTTTTCCCTACTTTTTCACGGGTCAAATCTTATGTAAAAGGCCAGTGGGAAGGCATTGGCCATAACCCGCTCGGCGCATTGTCAGTCATTGGTTTGCTGCTTACTCTCGGCGTGCAGGTAGGTACAGGCTTGTTTGCTAACGACGATATTGCTTTTCAAGGACCTTTGTTCAATTTTGTCGATAAGGATGACAGCGACAAATTGACCGGTTGGCACAACAGCTCAATCAACGTGTTACTCGGTCTAATCGCGTTACATTTGGTCGCCATCGTGTATTACCGCGTGGCCAAAAAAACCAATCTGGTTAAGCCTATGTTGACCGGCAAAAAAGAAATCCCCAGAGTTTTAGCTGAAGCAATTTCAGCGCACGAGGCAACCAAAGCCGGAGTGATCCGTTTTTCACTGTCCTTGATTATATCCAGCACAGTGGCATGGGGCGCGGCTGGCGGTATAACTCAACTGCCGCAACTTATCAAAATAACCAATCCTTGTTGTTCAGTTAACTGGGCGTCTGCCGGCACATCGCAGCCTACTCAAGCGACACCGGCTGCAAGCCAGCCACAAACAGCGCAAGCGCCTGCAAGTTTTTAGCTTTTATAATTTTTTACAACACTAACCAAAGGAAAGAGAAGATGAAAAAAAAACTAACCCTTGCCGTTTTGATTGCTGCATCAGCGACAGCTGCTGTTGCGGGTCCAATTGAAGAGCAAATTAGATGGCGGCAGTCTGCGTATTCCTTCGCAGCATGGAATATTACCAAAATCAAAAGCCAAGTAGTTGATCATCCTGAAACCTACAACAAAGACAGCGTTGCCGCAGCTGCCAATGCTATCGCTGCAGTGGCTAACTCAGGATTGGGTGCGTTGTATGGTGAAGGCACAGACCATGGCATCGGCTGGAAAGAAACTCGTTTGAAGCCTGAATTCTTTCAGAAAAAAGAAGAAGTCACTAAAGTTGCCAACATCTTCAACGAAGCATCTAACGAATTGGCTAAAGTTGCTGCAACTGGCGACATTGCTGCTATCAAAACTCAATTCGGCAAAGTCGGCGAATCTTGCAAAGCTTGCCACGATTTGATTCGTATTAAAGATCAATAAGGGACGTTAAATTCGCTCATGTTTCCTATCTGGACACATGAGCGATAACGAACCTGTCGAGTGTGTACCAGGCTTGAACCTTCAACTCTGGTACACAAAGCCAACAAACCTTTATCCGCCTCCCTAACTTAATTTGTCGAAATGCAAGTCAAACTAAGTCCCCCTCAAATAAACGATTCTTCCTGTCAGACTCACCTTAAATAAATACTCTGAATATAGAGATTTACTTAGCTGCGTTGGACAACAAAAACCACCTTTTCCTCGCCGATATACCCGGATTTAACTTGTTCTATGCGGTCACCCATTTTGAATGGGTTTTCTTCATAAAAAATACAAAAAACGCCTTCAATATGTGCGCTTAGTATGGATTTAAGCTGTTGATATTAATGCACATTAAGAGCAGTTGTGACTGCTGATAAGCAGGGCCGTGCTGTTGCTTGTCTATTGATCGTGTGTTGATTACCTGCTGATGATGTGCGGTAGTAATGGTGCGTCTGAGACAGGCAGTATGTAGCAAAAAAAGCCTTTAAAAATCAGTTCGATACGGCATAAAAATAACTTAAATTGAGGGGCGAAAATAGAACTTCCTTACTGGCACAACGCTTGCTTTAAGGTAATAGTCATACGGATTTAAAATTAATAATCCGAATGGCTAATTATCTAATAACCAAGCGAAATTTAATTTTCATTGTATCTGTTTGATGTGGCTGCAAAGGGAGTTGGATTTTAGACATAAGGAAATATCGAATGACTTACAGTTTGTCAGGCTCAACGTTGTCTAGTGCTAGCTATCCGCAGATACCCGATGCGGTAAGCCCTATAAAAAAACTGTCTGCTTGTATCGCTGCGACAGTAATCGGGGTCTCAATCATGAGCATCCAGGACGTGCAGGCGGCACCTAAGAAAGGTGGCAAAAATAACACTGAGGTCAGTAAATATGAAGCCGAAATCGCCCGATTACGGGCGCAGTTATCGCAAAAAGAGCAAAGAGAAAGCGAATTAGAGCAAAGAGAGCGCCAGATAGCCGAGCGAGAACGCAATTTACTTAGTCAAAATGTAACTACAACTCCTGTTGCCGATGCGGCTGCAATAGCTAATGAACCTAATCTACCTGTTTCAACCGGCAGTGAATCCGAAACGGTCGTTGCTCAAAAAGAAGCCGCGGAAACTGATAATCTCGGCGAGGTTGTTGTAAAAGGACAACGCAAAACCGCACTGCAAAAGCTAAAAGATGTTCCCCAATCCGTTTCCGTCGTTGAGGGCAAGGAATTGGAGAAACAGCAAGTCAGTAATTTTAGAGATATTGTTAAAAGAATAGGCAACATCAAATGGGGCGGCTCAAGTACCAACCCGACAACCACCGCCTTAACTCTGCGCGGCGTTGGTTATTTGGGATCTGGCGGTGCGCTGGGTATAGATTCTAGCGTTAACACTACTGTTGACGGCGTGCCTTACATAATTTCGAATATGGCGGTGTTCAACAGTTATTACGATTTGGACACGGTTGATGTTGCTCGAGGGCCTCAAGGCACATCCGGTGGATACACCGGCAGCCTTGGGAAGATAACCTTCACTTCAAAAGCGCCAAGTTTTAATGATGAAGCCGCCGCCTCATTAACTTACGGAAAATACAATACAGTGTTAGGTCGGGCAGTAGCTGGCGGTGCGGTTATTGATGATTTGTTAGCGTGGCGCGGCACGTTTTATCGTGAACAAGCTGATGGTCAATTTGAAAATAATTATTACCATGCCAAAAACAACGGCGGTAATGAAGTCAAATATGGAAATACCGATCGTACCTATGGAAAATTACAACTGCTGGCGACTCCAACGGACAATTTTAAAGCCCGCTTGAGTTTCGACATTACGCCTAATAGTAAGGAATATGGCATATCGTCCAATGGTGGAATTTTCCCCAGAGCGGTTCCAGATTATTTTGATTCTATTGGTGCAAATGGAAAGCCCATTGCTGTCAATCAGGCGAATCAGGACACAGGAAAATTGACACGGCGCTGGTTCTCGCAGAACCCAAATTGGAGCTATGCCGGTAATTACTTAAAAGAATCCAATAGAGCCGAGCATTACCCAATAGCCAACGATACGCGGGGGTTTTCGGGTCAGCTGGATTGGAAAGTAGCAAATCATACCTTGACCTCTATTTCAGCCTGGCGTGATTACAACTTCGATTTTGGTAGCCCGAATTTCAGCAATCCGACACCTTTTAGTATTTTGACTGGTCCGTCTTCCGGACTTGGTTACTTCAAGCAGCTTACGCAAGAGCTCAAATTTGCTTCAGATAAAGGCGGCGTGCTTGATTATCAGGGCGGCGTATTTTATGCGGATGTATTTAGATCTAATGGAGGTTTAGGCCGAGGTAACAAGTACGGTTCTGATGCTGGCGCCTATTATGCGACAAAGCCTCAATATGATCGTCTCGATGTGGACGGTAATGGCCGGTATCTGATGGGAAATTCTCTAAATGGGCTGAAATCAAATGGATACACGGAGAAAGACGATACGTCATTAGCTGTGTTCGGCAGTCTTAAATGGAATATTAACGATAAATTAGCCCTAAACACAGGGCTCCGCGTTTCAAAGGAAAAGAGAACCTCTGATGTTAATTACAATTCGATTTACGACCAGGGCAATGCTGCTGAGCTCAATCCGTCTAGTGTCAACAATTTACAGTTGGGTGGGTATAACAGTAATGGTTCGGGGGCGTTAACAACTAATAATGCAACGCAGTTGGCATTGGCTAATGCTACAGCCAATAAGTACTTCGGTGCAGCCAGCTACGCGGTTCTAACCCCTGATCAGCGACAACAGTTAGCCGATGCTAAAGCCATTCGTAGGGCTCGAATAAGTGGGGTATATGGACAAACTTCGGCTGAAGCGTTTGATCAGCTTTTATATACTGCCAATTTTAGCCCAAGCTACAAAATCACCGATGACCAAACAGGTTATTTTTCGTTCCAATATGGCGAAAAGGCCGGTGTTTCGCAGATTGTTGGCGCTACATCAAAAGGTGGAACATCTCTGCCGACCAAAGCTGAAAAAAACTTTTCTTATGAATTAGGGTTGAGATCTTCGTTTTTAGAAGGCTCACTCGCGGTAAATACAACCCTGTTTTATCAAGACATTAAAGACTATGTTGCCAATCGCTATATTTATGATGAAGCTCAGACTATTGCTAATAATGATGGTCTACTCGCCTATATTTCCGCTGTTGGCAATATACCGGCAGTTTCTTCAAAAGGCGTGGAGCTGGATATCGCCTATTCCTTGGATAACACCAACTTAAGATTATCCGGGGCTTATAACGATGCTAGGTACGAGGAAAATAAATTTCACGCGAAGCCTTTGGAATTGGGTGGAACATCCGTTCCTTATTACGACGTAAGCGGAAAGCGTCTACCTGGCGCAGGTCCGTTCAGTTTTAACGCATTCGCAGACCATACCTGGCCCGTATTCGGTAAATACAATTTCTTTGCGAATGCCAACTACAACTATACAAGCAGTTATCTCACCGACCCCTCTCTTTCGCGATACAGCAAGGTTGATGCTTACGGCCTGACAGATGCCTCAGTCGGATTTGGTCGGCGCGATAAAAAGTTGGAAATAAGCTTTTTAGTTAAGAACTTATTCGATGTGGATTATGGATACCAATCTGTCTGGAATTTATACATACCTGGGAATCCACGATGGATGGGTGTAACAGTCAGCAGTACGTTTTATTAAGTTAGTTATTTCTGTAAATCGTTCGGTCTGACGCCCAAAAACTAGGCTTTTTCCCTTAAGAACATGGATTGCCGCTAATGCCAACGGCTAGAAGTTTTTCGTCATATTGACGGGAAGCTTCGGCTAAATTCATAGGGAAAGAGTTGTTATCAGTCGAGCAAAGTCAGAGTGCGTATTCCAATGGATTGCTGTTTTAACAAATTGGATTTTTTAAATAATAGGGAATTGATTATGAAAAATAGTTTGGATGTTACGTATTCAATAGGCTTAAACCTGCAACCTGAAGTTCCACAGGTGGTTAGCCGCAGAAAACAACTTTCAGCGTGTATTGCGGCTTTAGTAGTGGGCGCTTCTTTAGTAAGCGTTCAAACCGTTGAGGCCGCATCGAAAAAATCGGCAAAAAATAAAGCGCAATCGGACAGTCTGTTAAATGCCCAGGCAGCGGAGATAGCGCGTTTACGCGGCCAACTGCAGGCGGTGCAGCAAGAGAATACCCAGTTAAAACAAGTTGTGGCGGCTGCGCCGACAACAGGTACCGTTGCCGATTCTGCCGCAGCCGCTACAGCGGCAAATGGAGTAGTGCCATCGGCAACTGAAGCAGCTTCTGTTGCGGTGGTTGCTCAGCAGGAGGCGGAAACCGATGACCTTGGTGAAGTCGTTGTAAAGGGACGGCGCAATAATCCTTTAGAGAAGTTAAAAGACACGCCGAAATCTGTATCAGTGGTGTCCGGACAGGAGCTTGAAAAATTCCAGGCAAACAATTTCCAATCGATTATCCAAAAAATTGGCAACGTGGGAATGACTATCGGCAACCCGCAAACAGCAAGTACATTCATTCGTGGCGTAGGTGTTTCCGATAAGTTAAATGGATTGGATCCAAGTGTTGGTGTAGCAATAGATGGCGTGAGTTATGCAACCAGCGCAATGGTTTCTTCTTTCAGTTATGTTGATTTGGATACAGTTGATGTTACGCGGGGGCCAACCGGTACTAGGGGAGGTAAAAATGCTAATTTGGGGCAAATTAATATTACCACTAGAGCTCCGACCTTTACGCCGGAGGCAACGGGCTCCATTGCTTATGGCGATTGGAATACGTTAATTACTAAAGCAACGCTAAATGCCCCAATTATTGAGGATGTTCTTGCATGGCGAGGCTCGTTTTATCGAGAGCAGGCAGATGGCTATATAGCAAATCAATGGGACCAAGATTATTACTATAGAAACAAAGACCGGACCTATGGCCGAATTCAGTTTTTGCTGACGCCAACGAGTAATTTTAATGCGCGTGTCAGTTTGGATTACACGCCAAAGGCAAAGGAAGGTTCTGACAATGCATCAGTATGGAATCGGCAAACACCCGCTTTTTATGATACCGGTCGACCTGTTAATCAATTAAATGAGTCATTTGGTAAATTAAACAGGCGTTGGTTTACACAACAGACCAATTACGCGCCAGGTGATTACTTCAAAAATGAACTTAATGTTCAAGGCCAGCGTTACACCTACTATGGCACTAAAGGCGGTACGCTTAATTTAAATTGGGATGTTGCTAATCATAATATTGCCTCGATTACTGGCTATAAAGACTATTACTTTTCTTCGGGAGGAGCCGGTGATAACCCATTTGATGTTTCACGGCCGCCTGCCTCTGGCCAGGTTGATAATAGCCAATACAGTACCGAGCTGAATATAAGCTCTAAGCCTGGTGGTTTTGTCGATTACAAAGCGGGTGTGTACTTATCAAAAGTCAAAATACCAAGTCGAACTAACTTAACCAGGTTTGGGTCTGACGCTGGTGCTTTTAGAGCCAATATAACTCAATACAATATTCTCGATCCGCTTAACGATCCAACTAAGCTAAATAATGCAGCCAATCAAACTTTGTCTGCCAGCGGGCGTGGCTTGTTGTTGAACTCTATAGACCGGTTATCTACAAAGTTACAAGAAAAGTACGAAAACGATAGTGGCGCGCTTTTTGGCGAGGCCACCTGGCATCCTATTGAACCGCTGGCAATTACAAGTGGATTGCGTTTGACCCACGAACAACGAACTTCTTCGTCAAGTGCGAAGGTATTAGACAACGGTTTTGCTGCTGAGTTAAATCCAGTGTCTAAAAATAACGTGCAGTTAGGCGGCTTTGCTTCCAATAGTAATAGCGGTGCGCTGCTAGCCGGACAGAACAATGCTACCCAGCTAGCCCAGGCAGACTTCGTTGCGCAGAAGTATTTTGGGGTAGCGACCTATGGTGGCTTAAGTCTGGCACAGCGGCAACAGGTGGCTGCCGCCAAGGGCATTCGTAACACAGCCTTAGGTACGCTATTTCAAACAGCCGAAGCAGAGCCGTTCAACGGTCTTCTGATAAGCGGGAACATAGGGCCGAGCTGGAAGATTAATGAAAACGAAACAGCTTATTTTTCATGGCAGCATGGCGAAAAAGCAGGGGTAGCTCAAATTATTGGCGCCACAGTATTAGGCGGTAAATCTGTTCCTAATAAGGCAGAAACCAGTAATGCGTATGAAGTCGGCCTAAAGTCAGTGTTACTGGACAAAGATCTAGTTATAAATGCGGACTTATTTTTGAATGACATCACTGACTATATTCAGCCAATGTTATTTGAGGATACGGTGCAAACTGCGCTTAATAACGATGGCAAGATCGCTTATACCTCTGGGCTTGGCAACGTGCCAGGCGTGCAGACTAAGGGGGTGGAATTAGACGCCTCATACACAGGCTTAAAGTACACCACCTTTCGTCTAGCTGGTGCGTATACCGATGCAAAATACACAGATTTTAAGTTCATGGCTAAACCTGCTGAACTTAACGACGGTGTAGGTGTTGCTTATTACGATGCTACCGGTAAGAACCTTCCATACGCATCAAAGTTTTCTGCAAACTTGTATGCGGAATATGCTCGCCCATTACCTGAGTTTTTTGCGTTTTCGGATAAGTTTCAATTCCATACCAATGTCAATTACAAATACGCCAGCAAATTTAATACTGATAAATCATTATCCAGATACGCTGAAAAAAATCCGCTAGGCACTACGGATTTCGCTATTGGTATTGGTCGCAAGGATCAGTTGTTCGATACAAATTTGATTATCAAAAACGTGTTTGATCAAGACACGTCGTACACCCCTACTTGGAATACTTATTATCCGACTGATAAACGTTGGGTTGGTATTACCGTCAGTAGCAAACTTTAAAAATACCTGAATCCAAAGGCTTTTCATTGTGTTGCCCCGGATAACAATGGCTAAATTTTGACGTTAGTAAATAGCGGTAATGAAGCTACTGAATCATTAAGTCAAGTATTTGCAGTTTTATGTGTTTTTTGAATTTTAAATAATAGGGAATTAGTTATGAAAAATAGTTTGGATGTTAGTTATTCAATAGATTTAAACCTGCAACCTGAAGTTCCGCTTGTAGTTAGCCGCAGAAAATATCTTTCCGGGTGCATTGCTGTTTTAGTAGTGGGCGCTTCTTTAGTAAGCGTCCAAACCGCTGAGGCCGCATCGAAAAAAACGGTTAAAAATAAAGCCCAAACCGACAGTCTGTTGATTGCACAGGCTTCTGAAATTGAGCGTTTGCGGCAAGAAAACGCGGCGCTTAAACAATTGCATACCCAAGCTGCACCGGAGTATGCGGATGCCAACACACAGGCAGTTCCGCTGCAAATAGCAGCAGCCGAAACTGAGGCTTCAGCGACTGAGATAGTGACAACCAAAAATGATAATGAGGCCAATACCGATGCACTAGGTGAGGTAGTGGTCGTAGGCAGTCGACAGGCTGGCACTAAGGCGCGTGATAGCGCCACGCAGGTGTCGGTTATCTCTTCCAGTACCTTAAAAAGCACCGGCCAAGTCAACTTGATTGATGCGCTCAATAAACTGGAGCCTTCCTTCTATGCACCCGCGAGAAGCGGGGATGTCGGCAACTTAACCCGGCAAATTCAGCTACGACAATTAGGCCCCAATCAAACGCTGGTACTTATTAACGGTAAACGTCGGCACTCCACTGCTATTGTTAATGCCTCCGGTACCTTTGCAGGGGCTACTGCGGTTGATTTGGCGCAAATCCCGGTTACTTCCATTGAACGCGTAGAGATTTTAAAAGACGGTGCGGCGGCGCAATACGGTACAGATGCTATCGCTGGTGTAGTTAATATTATTCTCAAAGCTGCTGATAATGGCGGTTCCGTTACAGCGGGATTCGGCCGTTACGATCCTAGTGATGTTAATCCGCAAAAGAACGAAAATGGCGAGACCATTAATGTTGGTGTCAATGGCGGGTTTAAGTTGGGCAAAGCTGACCAAGGCTTTCTTAACTTAAGCGCAGAATGGACCGATAAGGATCACACCAACAACTCAGGACTAAACCCGAACATTAAGGCAGCCAATATTGCCAGTCCTGGCTGGGTAAACAGAATTGCCGGTGAGCCAGCCTATGAACTCTATACATTGGGGTACAACGCGGGATTTAAATTGGCTGACAATATTGAATTGTATAGTTTTGCTACAGCTGGGCATCGCACCGCTGTCGCCCAACAAAATTTCCGGCGTTATAACTCGTTACCCGCTTTATATCCGACCGGTTATGTACCGACTATCGGTATCGAAGAAACTGACTTTGCGGTGACCGGAGGCGCTAAAGGCAAGTTTTTGGACGATGGTCGCTGGGATCTAAGTTCCACTTATGGTCAAGATGATGCAGACATTATTGTCGATCACTCAGCCAACAGAGCGCTCTTTAACGATAAAGGTTTCAGTCCAACCAAATTTGATAACGGCGGCTTTATAAACAGCCAATCAACGACCAATTTGGATTTGACCAAGCCGGTTGATGTTGGTTTTCTGCCAGCGCCCTTAAATGTTGCTAGTGGCGTGGAATATCGCCGAGAAAGCTATGAGCTTCGAGCCGGTGATGCCGCGTCCAGATATAAAGAAGGCTCACAGGCTTTTCCTGGCTATCAGTTTACCGATGCTAGAAGTAAGTTCCGTGATGTTGAAGGCGGCTATGTCGAACTGGGTACTAAGCTGACACCCGAGTGGCTAGTCTCTCTTGCAGGCCGCTTTGAACACTACAGCGATGCTGGCAATACCGCGATAGGTAAAGGCTCCACACGGTATGACTTTAATCGGCGAGTTGCCGTGCGCGGCTCTGCAAGTTCTGGGTTTCGGGCGCCGACGTTGGCCGAGCAGAACTTTTCGGCCACCAATGTATCGCCAACCGTGTCCAATATTCAATTGGCGGTAAATTCTCCAGCCGCTAAGTTGTTGGGGGCGCCGTCACTGACTCCAGAAGAATCGACCAATTACAGTGTGGGGCTCGTGTTTGAGCCGTTCGAAAAAGTATTCGCGTCGGTTGATATTTATCAAATTGATGTCACGGATCGAATCGTCAATACTGGCAACTTGAGCGGGCCTGCTGTTAACAATGCCATCGCCAGCAACGGCATCTTCTTCCAAGGCAACTCGGCTAACCTAGCATTTTTTACTAATGGTGTTGATACGCGTACCCGAGGCGTCGATGCCGCTGTAGATTTGCGCACAGACTTGCAAGCCTACGGCGACATTAAATGGAATTTTGCAGCGTCTTATATTGACACCCAAGTGACCGACATCAAAAAAGCCTCTGCGCAATTGGGCGGCGGGCCGTTGATCACTCCGGTGATTGTGTCAGGGCTGGAAGATAGTAATCCCAAATACAAGCTGTCCTTCGCCGCCAATTATTTAATAAGCGATTGGAGCATTAATGCCCGTGTCACGCATTACGGCGAATCGTCGCAGTTATCGTCTGATGCCGGTACCGGATTGGCGCCATTTACCCGTAACACAATCAAAGATACCGCGCTTACCGATCTTTCAGTGGGCTATGACATCACCAAAAATATAAATTTAGTGCTGGGTTCTAACAACGTGTTCGACATCCATCCTGACAAAACAATTCCTAAAACACGTGGGGCAACCAATGCCGCGGTATATCCAACGTTTTCGCCATTTCCGGTTGATGGAGCTTTTTATTATGTCAGGGGGACGCTGAAGTATTAGTAAGGATTACGCCAAAAATAATTTCCGCTTATGGTTTCCATACTCTGCGTCATTGCCATTATGTTAAGGATTTTTCCGTTCGCGCTGAGCTTGTCGAAGGGAGAATGGAAAAATCCGCCGCCCTACGTTAATCCATTCATGGTTCGACAGCCTCTCGGAAACTGCTCCATGCCCGATGAAGCGGGGCAGGCTCTCCATGCAGTCGACTACGCACGGCTTAACTTAATGGCAGTTATGCTCTGCGTGGTTAGGACGATTTAGCGTCCCGAATGCAGAGCGCAGGGACAATGTTGATGGCGGCTATGAGCAACATCAAAGCGCTTTAATTATGTTCATCTACGGGCACTGATTCAACAATGTGCCTGTTATTAAGCAGCAAAGTTCTATTTAGCCAAATGCTAAAACTGAAATTGATTATCTAAATATTCGGAATCTTTTATAAAAAACTACTGAAATTCAACAAATTACCTTGGCTTATTTGAAGAAATAAAATCAATGTGGCTTTAGTGGCGTGCGTCTTGCTCTAGTTCTAAAGTCATAGTGATTTTAGGGGCTAACCAATGCCTAGCAACAATCTCTATGACTAATTATCTGCTAACCACAAGAAAAAACGGTTCAACGCAACTGAGTGATTTGGTGGCAATGGATTGGATTTTTAGACAAGAGGAAATTAACAATGAGTTTAAGAGTGCCAGGAGCTATCTTAGCGGGCGTAAATCAATATCAAGACATACCGAATGCAATAAGCCGAAGAAAACAGCTGTCTGTTTGTGTGTCGGCCATTATCGTTGGCTCAGCTTTGATGGTTGCTCAGGATGCTAACGCAGCGTCTAAGAAAGCTGCAAAAAACAACAAAGCCCCCAATGCTTTAGAGGCGCAAGTTGCCCGATTGCAGGCACAGTTGGAGGCGGTCCAAAGAGATCGCGATGTGGTGGCAAGTGAACGCGATTTACTTAAACAGTCGATAACTTCAGGCGCGGCGGTTGGCGAAGCTGCACCGGCCGCCGCTAATGATTTATCAGTCCCCATCCCAGCTGAAACAGCCCCTGCAGAACAATTGGCCAAAAAAGAAGCCGCTGAAACCGATAATTTGGGTGAAGTGGTGGTCAGAGGTAAAGTCCGGCCGCGTCTTGAAAAAGTCAAAGATGTGCCGCGCTCATCTTCGGTAAGAACGGGCGAAGAGTTGAGTCGGCAAGTTGCCCAGGATTTACAAGCAATCTTGCAACGTGCCGGTAACGTCAGGTGGAATTATGGTAACTCTCGCACCAGCAGCTTATCGATTCGTGGCGTAGGCCAACAAGCGCAGACCGATGCGCAAGATCCAAGCGTACTTACCGTGGTTGATGGTGTGCCTTATGCTTACAACCCGCTGACCAGTTTTGACCATTACGATTTAGATCAGATAGAAGTGTCACGTGGTCCACAGGGTACCAATGGCGGTAAAAATGCCAATATGGGCGTGGTACGCTTAAACACCAGACGACCATCATTTACTCCTGAGGCCAGTTACTCGCTGGTTTATGGTAACTATGATACCTACATTGGCGATGCCGCAGGTGGCGGCTCAGTGATCGATGATGTGCTGGCTTGGCGTGGTGCGATACACGTTAACAAGGCGCTAGGCGCGACTACCAATGAATATAACAATAGAGAAACTTGGTATAACAAAGACCGGGTCGCCGGGCGTGTGCAATTACTATTTACCCCTACCGAAAACTTTAATGCCCGTATCAGTTTTGACGCCCAACCGCGCGGCGAAGAATACACCAATGGCGCTACTTACAACTTTCCCACGCCGACTAAGTATGCCAACGGCGCAATAAATGCTCTAGGTACTGATGCTAAAACCAGGCTAAATCGACGCTGGTTTAAGGATCTTAATACTCAATACACCTACGAAGATGATTACCTGAAAGGCAACCAAAGAAAAACAGTTAATCAAGACAATCAGCAACCGCTTATCACCGCCAGCAAAGGCGGCTTGGTCGATTTAAACTGGCGCGTTGGCGATTTCAATATCAACTCAATTACTGCAGTTAGAGATTATGAATTCCTGGCTCGCAATGATGAAGGTACACCATTTGATATAAGCAAAAATGGCGGTGGTGGCGTGCCTAGTTTCGTGCAAATAAGCCAAGAGCTAAAAGTGAGCTCTAAAATCGACAAATTGGTCGATTACACGGCGGGCATTTATTTGCTTGATAGGGATCAAATCAAAGACAACGCGGTTGGCTTCGGGGCTGATGCAGGGGCGTGGTTCGCGTCAACAAATCAATACAATAGATTGGATACAAACAGTGCCGGTCGTCAATTGATGACTGATTCATTGAAAGAGTTGGCCACCAATGGACCTTATTACATTCACAACCAAACTGGGGCAATTTTTGGCGAAGCAAAATGGCATATCACTGAGCCGTTATCCTTAACTACGGGTTTCCGTTTTAGTAATGAGAACCGCCATCAGCAGACTGAAAAATATATCGTTAACAACGGCACGGGGGCCAGCCTCAATCCGGGAATAGTCAACGGCGTAAATACCGGTGGCTTTGGTTCTGATGCTAATGGAAACTTGACCGCCGCTGCGCTTGCCGATCCTAACCAGGTAGCCATTGCCAATGCAGTGGCGCAGAAGTATTTTGGCGTTGCAAACTATAACTCTGGACTAAGTAATACCCAAAAAGCTCAGGTTAGAGATGCTAAATCTATCCGGGCAGGGTCTGGAATCGGTGTGCTTTGGGACAAAGAGCCGGGCAAGCCTTACAAATCGACTCAACCCGGTTATGTGGTCAGCCCTAGTTACAAATTCAACGAAGATCTGACTTCTTATGTCTCTTGGCAATACGCTGAGAAAGCGGGGGTTTCTCAAACTAACAATGGGGTGGCAAACCTGGCCGATCCAGAAAAAACCAACTCGTATGAAATCGGCTTAAAGTCATCATTCTTTGATAAAACGCTAACGTTTAATACGGACTTTTTTTACACCGATATAACTAACTACCAACAAGCTGTGCGCATAGTTGATGAGTACTCGACTAACATTGCCCGCCAAACCAACCCGGCCGCCGATCCAACCTATTTATCTACTACCGGTAACGCCAAGGGTGTAAGGGCGTTAGGGGTGGAGATTGACGGTGCTTATGATGGTATACCCTATACCTCGATCAGTTTTTCCGGGTCCTTCAATGATGCTATCTATACGGACTTTAAGAACCTGGCTAAACCTGTTGAATTAAACTGGCCCGGTTCACCGGCGTTTTTTGATGCAACCGGTGAGCGCCTGCCGGGTGCTTCGCAGTTTACCTTCAACATAGGGCCTGAAGTTCGTTTCCCATTAGCATTAGTGGGTGTCAATGTGTTGGGCAATAGCGAATTCCATACCAGCTTTAATACCGCATATACCAGCGGCTCTAAGAGTGATATTTCACTGTCTAGTTACAGTTATATTGCAGCCAATACCACGACCGATTTTGCTATTGGTATTGGTCGACGCGATAAGCTGTTTGATTTGTCTTTTATCGCCAAAAACTTGTTTAACAATCAAACCTATGCGACGCAAACTTGGAACTCTGCCAACCCTGGACAGCCGCAATGGTTTGGTGTGGCGATCAGAGGCAAGATTTAAGGGTCTGAGCAGTAATTACCTCTTGTAGGAGCGGGCCGTGCCCGCGATATATTTATTGTCGCGGGCACGGCCCGCTCCTACGGCTATTTAAGGCCCGTCTTTTTTGTCGATTTATTGCTGGGCACTATCAGCCCAGCAATTTGCTTCTTCTGGATGCTTCCAGACCGACAAGGTGTGCTACCTGGCTGTTGGTCAGAAGGCAGAAGCCTTGTCAATTTAAAATAGCGCATGGCATTGAGTTGGCGAGGAACTATAGAAATGCAATTCAAAATCAATGGCTTAAATTAAAAAGCAATTCGCATTAATGTCTTTTTATTATGTTGGCATATCAAATGCTTTACATAAGTTTTATCCAAATCATCTTAGAAACTTAAAAAGGAAAGTAGCAATATGAAAATCCTGTCAAAACTATTAATGCTGTTAATGCTTCTCTCATCTGCTTTGGCGTTTGCTGCGGACCCGGTTAAGGATGATAAAAAAGCCCCCCCGGCTGCTGAATATAAATACAAGACGCCAAAACTTAACCGTGCCCAGTTTGATGCCTTGCTGGCGCATCCTGAACAGCTAACCATTATCGATGTCCGTCGTCCTGACGAACTCACTAAAAATGGCGGATTTCCGGTTTATTTAAGTATCCAAGCGGCTGATGTAGAGAAAAACTTAGCGTTTATTCCTAAGGATAGAAATATTGTCACCGTATCAAATCATGCCGGCCGGGCAGGTGCTACAGCCGACTTGCTAACAGCAAAAGGCTTTAAGGTCGTAGGTGCCGTAGGCGCACAAAACTATGAAGAAGAAGGCGGCACACTGAGCAAAATTGTTCCTCCAGCACCGAAGCAATAGTCGAAACATACAACAAGTAAATTGCCGATTATGGCGTTGTGTAGCCTAAATAAGTCTTGCTTGGCCTAGTCATAATCGCGCCGTATTTGATTTTTGGAGGAAGTTCATGAACAAACAATTTTTTTCTACCATTCTCTTCGGGCTCTCAGTGCTGGCCGCCGAAGAGTCAAGGTCAGCGGTCGATCTATTCAATAACTCAGTTGGCGCGATTGGTGTTCAGGCTTCACCTGCGACTATTGAAACAGCTCCGGCAGCAAGCCCGCAGGCGGCAGTGCAACCTGCCCAAGCAACCCCTGTCGCTAACGATAAAACGCAGGTTGTTGCCGAGGCTCCAACAGCGAAAAAATCTAAACACTGGTCATATCAACCGATTAAGGCGCCGGAGCAACCCAATGTAAATAATAAGGGCTGGGTACGTTCGCCGTTAGACGCTTTTGTGCTGGCGCCTTTAGAAGCAAAAGGTCTTACGCCATCACCGGATGCTGATCGTGCAGCGTTTGTACGCCGGGCCACCTTGGATGCATGGGGCGTAATTCCTACTCCCGATGAAGTGACAAACTTTGTCAACGATGCCGGTGCAGATGCCTACGAAAAGCTGGCCGATCGCTTGCTGGCATCGCCTAAATACGGTGAGCGACAAGCGCGTCGCTGGTTGGATCTTGCTCGTTATGCCGACAGTTCCGGCTTTACCAATGACGAAACTCGCGAAAGCTTATGGCGTTACCGTGATTACGTCATCAACGCCTTCAATCAAGACAAGCCCTACAGCCAATTCGTTTCCGAGCAATTAGCGGGCGATGAAATTGCACCGGGCAACCCGGATGCATTGATTGCCACCGGTTTTTTAAGAAGTTACCCGGACGACAGTAACTCCCGCGACTTGGTACAAAAGAAGTTTCAAAACACTACCGACATTACCGATACAGTTGGAGAAGTGTTTTTAGCGCAAACAGTGGGTTGTGCCAGATGCCACAATCACAAGTTCGATAATATCTCCATGAAAGAGTATTACCAGCTGCAATCGTTCTTTGCCAATGTCCACGCGGTGGACAACATTCCCGCTGCGAAAGGCAAGGTTGAGCATGCCTATGAAGCGGACTGGAAAAAATGGGAAGACGCCACTAAAGACATTCGCGACAAACAAAAAGCACTGCTGGAACCCATTAAAGAAGCAGGTAGAAAATACAACTACGAGCGTTTTTCATTAGAAACTCAAGTAGCTCTTAATAAGCCATTAAACCAGCTGACTCCTGAAGAACGTTGGGTGCGTCATCGTTATGATAATAACGCTAAAGATTCTGATGTGGCGGCTTTCTATGCCGATAACTCCCAACCTGGCGCTAAAGATTACAAGCCTGAATATGCCGAGTTATCCAAACAGTACAAAGAGTTGGACAAGGAATTAAAGAAATTCGACAAACTCTTGCCTGCTCAGGGCTCAACGACAATTTCAGCAGTAACTGAACTGGGGCATGCTGATGTGCCACCCACGCATATCCGCTTTGCGGGCGTGTTTGATAGACCCACAGATGAAGTGCAACCGGGTTTTATTGCGGCCATCAATGATGAACAACCCGCTATTGAACCATTAGCGTTTTCCTCTGGACGGCGTGCAGCATTGGCGAAATGGATAGCCAGTCCAAATAATCCGTTAACAGCGCGTGTTTATGTTAATCGGGTCTGGGATCAATATTTTGGTCGCGGTATCGTTGAAACTGTCAGCGATTTTGGTAAGGCAGGCAAAAAACCTAGTAACCCTGAATTGCTTGATTACTTGGCTGATAACTTTATCAAACAAGGTTGGAGCATCAAGAAGCTGCATCGGGAAATCCTGCTGTCGAGCGTCTATCGTCAATCATCTGATTACCGCGAAGATGCCGCCAAAGCTGATCCTGAAAACAAGCTGCTGGCAGTATTCCCTAGACAACGTTTAGATGCTGAGCAGATTCGTGACTCACTATTGGCTGCCTCCGGCAAGCTTGAAGCCAATGTCGGCGGTCCAAGTGTATTCCCGCCTGTGCCAGGCAATCTGGGTGCGGGTGACAAATGGAAAGCATCAAAAGATCCGCACGATCAAAATCGTCGCAGTCTCTACATCTTCACACGACGCAGTGTGCCTTATCCGCTGTTGCAAACATTCGATATGGCATCTGCGCAACAAGTACACAGCAAACGTGACGTGACTACTACGCCGCTGCAAGCCTTGGCATTGTTCAATAGCGATACTGTATTTGAATGGTCGCAAGCTTTGGCAGGCAGAGTGATTACCGAAGCTGGTAATGACGAGTCAGCGCAATTGAACAAGCTGTATCAAATCTTGTTTGCTCGTACACCTACTGATGCTGAAAAAAGCGCGTTGCAAGAATTCTTGAATACTCAGGAAAAAACCATCTTGCAAAAAGCAACCACAGGTAAGTTTGCGGTGAGCATTCCGACGGGTCTGAAAGATACGCAAGCATTGAATCCAGTTAGAGCGGCAGCGTTTGTTGACTTGGTACATACCGTTGCGAACTCCAATGAGTTTAGCTATCGCTTTTAATGACGCACATCTATTCAAAATAGGAACAATGACATGAGCAATAAATCACGTAGAGACTTTTTAGTTAAATCAGGACTTGGCCTCGGTGGCTTGGCTGCAAGCGGATTTCTGCCAGGGTTTGGCGGATTTTCCTCAGCGATGGCCAGCGATCTTGTGGTTGATCCATTAGCGACAAAGCAGCCGCATTTTCCGGCTAAAGTAAAATCGGTTATCTGGCTGCACATGGATGGCGCGCCTAGTACGCTTGATCTTTATGACTACAAGCCTGAGTTGATCAAACTGGCTGGGCAGGAAATTCCACAATCTTTCATGGAAGGTATTAAAGGCGGTGTGCGTGGCGGCACAGGTAAGCTTTATGCGACCAACAGAACCTGGAAACAGCATGGCGAAAGCGGCGCGTGGTTTTCCGATTTGCTGCCTAACTTGGCGCAGCATGCCGATAAATTGGCCTTTATTAAATCCAGTGTCACCATTGGTGCTACGCATAACATTTCAATTCTTAAATTGAATACCGGCGATTTAAACCCAGGTCGTCCATCTTTGGGGGCATGGATTCAATACGCATTGGGCACCGCTAACCCGGATTTACCGGCTTATGTGGTGCTTTATAACGACAAAAAAGAACCTACCGGCGGCTCTATTAACTGGAGTTCCGGCTTCTTACCGGCGGTTTATCAAGGTGCGGCATTCCGTCCGGGCGACTCGCCAATTTTGTTTTTAGATCGCCCAGAATTAGTGGCCGCACAACAACAAGGCGGTGCATTGAATTTATTGAGCCGCTTAAATGGTTTGGAAAGCGCGAAGTATCCTCAAGATACTGAACTAAAAGCACGAAACCAATCTTATGAACTTGCCGCGCGTATGCAAACAACCGCGCCGGAAGCGGTCGATCTTAAGAAAGAATCCGATGCGACTAAAGAGCTTTATGGTTTGAACGATGAAGCCAGCAAAAGTTATGGCGAAACCTTGTTGCGGGCGCGTCGCTTGGTTGAACGTGGTGTGCGTTTTATTCAAGTTGTCTCCGGTCCGCAAGAAGTCGCGGGTGACAGCAGAAACTGGGATGGACATACCAATCTTGAAGAAAACCATAGCAAACATGCCAGAGCAGTTGATAAGCCCATCGCCGGCTTGCTTGCTGATCTAAAGACTCGTGGCTTGCTGGATTCAACGCTGGTGGTATGGACATCCGAATTTGGCCGCACCTCATACGGTCAAAGTGGTAATGGTCGCGATCATAACCCTTGGGGCTACACCCAATGGTTGGCTGGCGGCGGCGTCAATGCAGGAACGACTTACGGCGCAACTGATGAAGTCGGCTTGCAAGTCGCGGATAAATCCAAAGCCGTTGATACCTATGACTTACATGCAACTGTGTTGAATCTATTGGGCTTGGATCATCTAAAAACGACATTCTTACACAATGGCCGCTCTGAACGACCAACCGTTGTTTATGGCAAAGTGATTAAGGAGCTTATCGCTTAAATTCAGTCCGGATTCAAAGCTGACCAAAGCCAGGAAGATGCACCTTCCTGGCTTTTTTTGTTTAAGGAGTTTTAGCAATTCTGTTGCGACTCTTCGCTTCGGCTTGGCTTTTTATGTTGGTTGATAAGCACGCAATAAGCAGAGAGTGGCCGCCAGTCAGCAGCTTAAGGGGTGAGCCAATCGTCCATGAAAGAGCAGTAATAACTTACGTCACTGAATATTTTAAAAATTTATATAAATCAATTGGATATAAGTAATTTATACAGAAAATAAAAAATTCAAATCAACAGGCATGTGGCACAGCGTTTGCTTTAATAAAAGCAGGTAATTCTGCAAATAGACAGAATTTCCGTCATTTAATCAGTGGGTTAGTGTGGATTTCGTTGCTCGAAATGGGTGGGGGATTCTATTGCTTGCTGATATTACAAATCCTTGTAATTTTAAATAAGGGAAATCGCTGATGAGTAATAATTTGGGTGTTAGTTTTATTGATGATTTAAACCGACAGCAGAGTATTCCGCCGGATGTCAGTCGTAAAAAAATGTTGTCTTACTGTGTGGCGGCGGCAGTGATGGGCGCTTCTTTAATAACCATTCAGGATGTGAATGCAGCAACCAAGAAACCATCGAAAAATAAAGCATCCAGTGTTGCAGCAGCAAATGATGACTCCGAATTGGCTAAGTTAAAGGCCCAGTTACAAGCAGTGCAACAAAAAAATGAACAACTGGAGCGAGAGAATGAATCGCTTAAACAAGGTGTGGCGGCCGCTCCAAACACTGAACCATCAACAGCTAACGAGCCGACAACCGCTGCAGCAGAAGCCGCCGAAGTTGTCGCTCAAGAAGCCAATACCGATAATTTAGGCGAGGTCGTGGTGCGAGCCCGACCAAAATTGGAAAAATTACATAATGTAAATCAATCGGTGTCGGTGGTATCGGGCAAACAGCTTGACCAAGAGCTGGCGTTAGATTTAGGCGCGATCACCCGACGTGCTTCCAACGTGCAATTTAACCAAGCCAATACTCGAACTGCATCTTTATCCATTCGCGGTCTTGGTAAGCGCACCACCGCAGAAACTCAAGATCCCAGTGTCCGCGTCGTGGTTGATGAAACCAATTACGGTCTTACCGGGCTAGCCAACTTCAGTTTTTATGATGTCGACACCGTCGAAGTGACACGTGGCCCCCGAGGTACCGAGGGCGGCTTAACCGCCAGCTCTGGTAAGGTTAAGGTGACGTCTCGAGCGCCAACGTTTACGCCAACTGCAGATTTATCAGTAGCCTATGGAGAGCGCGAAGCATTGATTATAAAAGGTGCGCTGGGTGGCGGCGTGATTGATGATCTGCTTGCTTGGCGCGGGTCATTTATCGTCGATAAAGGTCGCGGGTTTTATGAGAATAATCACGACTCCAATTACAGCCTTTACAACCGGGACCGGTTAAGCGGCAAAGTGCAATTTTTGCTGACGCCGACGTCTAATTTAACAGCAAAAATCATTGCCCACTTTGAGCCTAAGCAGTCGCAGCTGCAAAATGGCTTAACGTTTTATCACAATGGCCAGCCATTACGATTTGCAAACGGTGCGTTGACGGATCCCAACGGTGGAACAGCTCGATCCAAGTTAAATGGTTTTGTTAACGCGGCCGGCGTTACTCAGTTTGGACCACGGGCGTTGTTTCAGAATCGAGGCTTTAACTGGTCAGATTATATCGGCGGCGAGCAGCGTAATACCGTCTGGTTTGATCATAACGCGGGTCAAACAGTAGCCAATCAAGGTGCGTCGGTTAAGGTTGATTGGGATGTGGCTGATCATATTCTTACCTCCACCACAGCAGTGCATGAATATTTTTTCGATGCGCATAACGACGAAGGTACGCCGTTTGACATCAGCTTGGATGGCGGCGGCGGGGTTAATTACAGCCAATTTACTCAGGAATTTAATGTCAAAAATAAACCCGGTGGCTTTATTGATTACCGAGCCGGGTTAATAGGGATGAAAACCCATGATGATATTAATTCCAAAGCCGGTTGGGGCGCGGACGCCGGGGCCTGGTTTGCTACCAATAATCAATACAATGCCTTGGAGAGAAACAACACAACAAATCGAGGGGCGGGAATTAGTTTGCTTAAAGATTCCCTGAATGATGCGCGCAGATTTGGCAATACCGAATCAAATACCTTATCGGGCGCTATCTTTGGTGAATCAGATTTACATTTTACCGATGCATTTACTATTACCCCTGGGCTGCGTGTTACCAGGGAAAATCGCAAAACCACGGACGGAGTTACACTTAGTAACAACGGGTCGGGTGCGGCATTAAACCCAGTGGCAGTACGTGGTGTGCAATTAAATGGTTTCGACTCTATAACAACGGCAAGTGCGACTACTGCCACGGATAAAGCTAATGGTGTGAATTACGGTGCTTTAAAAGTCGGCAACAGCACCCAACAATTACAGCTGGCAGATAGCGTGGCCAACCGCTATTTTGGCAAGACGATAACAGCTACCGCTGGCGCTGCTTATGCTAGTTTGACGCCGGATCAGCAAATACTGGTTGGTAATGCCAAAACCATTCGATCTAACCAAATTGGACAGCTATATAAACCGGTAACCAGTGAGTACGACGATACTTTATTTACCGCCCAGCTGACGCCCAGTTATAAATTTAATGACGACGTCACAGCGTACTTGACTTGGCAATATGGTGAAAAATCCGGTGCACCTATCAATATTAACGGTGTGTCTAGCACGGTTAAACCGGAAAACACCCATGCGCTGGAATTAGGCTTTAAAACCTTTTGGCTGGAAAAAGCCATTATTGTCAATGCTGATGTCTTTGTGATGGATATTCACAACTATCAACAAACCGTACAGGTAGTTGATGAGTTTCAGACTGAAATTAATCGTGCCAACGGCAATCCGCAAATTGTTTATGTGGGGGCGCAAGGCAATGTTAAAAAAGTGCGTGTGCACGGTGTGGAGCTGGATAGTGTCTTTAACGTTATCCCCAATCTGTCGTTTCGTTTAAATGGCGCTTATAACCTGGCCAAATATATTGACTACCCTAATGCCGGCAAACCGGATGAGTTGGCGTATTTATCAGCGCCCTACCTTGATTACAGCAATAAAACTTTGTCGGGTGCTAACAAATGGAGTTTTGTGGTCGGCGCGGAATACACCAAGCCGGTGTTTGAAAAATATAACTTCCACACCAGCGTTAATACCAATTACCAAAGCGGTTACAACACGTTGGATAACTTATCTTTTTACGGAAAAACCACGCCACGCAGCTTGACCGATTTTACGATTGGTGTAGGTACCAAAAACAATATCTTGGATGTGAGTTTTATCGCCAAAAACTTGTTCAATAATAACGAACATGAAAGCGGCTGGAACTCATACAGCCCTAACCCTTATCCAGCGTGGTTTGGTGTGCAGTTGAGCGGGAAGATTTAATGGCTAATAAGATGCTTTGGTTTTCGCGGTCTGCGGCAACAGCTATCAGTTTTGCCATTAGCTGAGGATTTAAATTTTTCCGACCATGCTTCGACAGGGCTCAGCAAGAACGGCTAAGTAATTGATTTAATTAAGTAACCGTTCGCACTGAGCTTGTCGAAGTGCATTTTTTAGAGGTCCCCTTAAGCGCAAACGACTTGCTGTACGGCAATGCATATCATTAGTAAAAACACTTATATATTTGTTGAGCTGCTGTTTTGTAAACACCCCATCAACAGAGTGTGCGCACCTAAAAGCAATTTATGTGAATGATAATGCATCCTTTTGTAAGTATTTACTTACCCGGCAATAATTTTGTAATTCTAAAAAATAGATATAAATCAACAGTATGTTGTTAAACAATGGGGGTGATTTTTAGCGGAAATTTGCATGTTGGTATTAATGGCACATGCCTTGCTTAATTTAAAACTAATCCTGTCGCTGCGGTGGCTCGGGCTTAACAAACTGCTCAATCAGTTAACCAAGAGTAAACGGAATTGTCACATCGCACCTAATCGGCTTGACGTCGTTACATGGATTATGAATTTTTAAATTAAGAGGAAATAGGTAATGAATTTTAGTTTGGCAGATACTTTTGCAGAGGGCATAAGCCGGGGGCAGGATATTCCTGAGTCGGTTAGCCGTAGAAAAAGGCTAACAGTTTGCGTTGCAGCGGCAGTAATTGGTGCTTCTTTGATAAGTGTTAATGACGTGCATGCCGCACCGAAAAAATCGGCAAAAAAATCACAAAGCACCAAAGCCGTTAGTGATTTAGAAGCAGAAAATGCGCTGTTAAAAGCGCAGTTAGAAGCTGTGCAACATGAACGTGATTCACTTAAGCAAGCTGGCGCGGCCGGTGCAGTGGCTCCGGCTGCTGGTGAGCCATCACTTGCCGAACCTACCGCTGTGCCGGAAGAAACCGTTGCTGCAAAAGAAGCGGCAGAAACCGATAATCTGGGCGAAGTGGTCGTTAAAGCGCGGCCTAAGCTGGCAAAGCTGCATGACGTTGCCCAATCGGTATCTGTGGTTACTGGGCAAGAGCTATCGCGCGAGTTGTCATTAGACTTGGGGGCAATTACTCGCCGTGCATCCAACGTGCAATTTAACCAAAACAACACGCGTGGTGCGTCATTATCTATTCGTGGCTTGGGTAAGCGCTCATTCAGTGAAACTCAAGATCCAAGCGTTGGCGTAACTGTTGATGGCGTTAGTTATGGCTTATCTCAGTTGGCTAACTTTAGTTTTTATGATGTGGAATCAGTCGAAGTAACGCGTGGACCGAGAGGTACTGAAGGTGGCTTAAGTGCCAGCTCTGGTAAGGTCAACGTAAAATCTAAAGCACCGACGTTTACACCAACTGCTGAACTGTCTGCAACCTATGGAGAGCGTGAAGCACTTATCTTGCAAGGTGCGATGGGCGGCGGGATTATCGACGACGTACTGGCTTTTAGAACATCTTTTATCGTCGATAAAGGCCGTGGCTTTTATACTCAGCAGCATGACAGTAACTACAGTTTGTATAACAGAGATCGTTTGAGTGGCCGCGCACAATTATTGTTTACGCCTACATCAACGATAACTGCAAAGTTAACTGCCGACTTTGAGCCAGAGCAGCCACAGTTGCAAAATGGTTTAACCTTTTACCATGATTCACCTTATAAATTTGCCAACGGTAACTTGGTTGATCCTACAGGCACGCAGGCAAGAGCCAAGTTAGCTGGATTTTATGCGCGAACCACGGATCCAATTACTGGCAAGGAAAATGGAATCTCTAGTACTTTTACCCCTGGTAGAGATTACTTCCAAAATAGAGGCTTTTCCTATAACGACTATGTTGGCGGTCAAGCACGAGGAACGGTCTGGTTTAACGAGAACCAAGGGCAGACTGTATCCAATCAAGGCGGATCCATTAATGTAGATTGGGATCTTGATAGTCATGTACTGTCGTCAAATACCGGGGTGCGTGAATATAGTTTTGATGCCCATAATGACGAAGGTACGCCGTTTGATATTAGTGTTGATGGCGGCGGCGGGGTGCAATATCGACAATGGACTCAAGAGCTAAAGATTGCTAATAAGCCTGGCGGATTTGCTGATTATAAAGCGGGCGTATTTGCCATTAAGACTTGGGATGATATTGACGGAAAAACTGGCTGGGGCTCTGATGCCGGCGCCTGGTTTGCAACTAATGGTCAATATAATGTTTTAGAGCGTAATGCAGGCGTTAACCGTGGGGCGGGTCTGGCCTTGATGAAGGATGTATTAGCAGATGCGCGAGTAAAGGAGAGGACATCGGTTGGTACACAATCAGGCGCGCTGTTTGGTGAGAGTGATTTACATTTTACCGATCAATTTACTTTGACCTCCGGCTTGCGAACTACTCTGGAAGATCGCTCTACTTCAAATGAACGGCTTATTGCCAATAATGGCGTGGGGGCGGCATTTAACCCCGATACAGTGAGAGGCATCAATACTGGTGGCTTTGCTTCTGATACGCGGTCAACTTTACCAGCACCGACAGCGCAAAATCCGACTGCAACTATTACCAATCCAGACTACGGTAAGTTGTTGCCTGGTAACTCTGTTCAGCAGTTGCAGCTTGCTGATAGTATTGCCAAGCGTTATTACGGTGTGAATGCTGGAGCAAACCCAGGTGATGCATACGCTAGTTTATATACAGCTCCAACCGATCCGCGAAGAGTTCAGGTTGCCAACGCTAAAACCATTCGTCAAAATCAACTTGGTCGTTTGAATAAAACGGTTGAAGGTGATTACGATGACTTGTTGTTTACTGCGCAATTAACGCCAAGCTATAAATTTAACGAAGATTTAACCGGCTATTTGTCGTGGCAATACGGTGAAAAATCTGGATCGGTAATTGCCACTAACGGTATTGCCCAAAAAGTTAAACCAGAAAATACTCACGCCTTAGAGTTGGGGTTGAAGTCTTTTTGGGTTGATAAGTCGGTCATTTTTAATGCCGATGCTTATGTGATGGATATTCATAATTACCAGCAATCGGTATTAGTAATAGATGAGTTTGCAACGCAAACCAATATTGCCAACGGCACGCCAAATCCAACTACTTATGTCGCAGCCCAAGGCAATGTTAAAAAAGCACGGGTGTATGGTATTGAAATCGATAATGTCATCAACACTATTCCCAATTTATCGATTCGTTTAAACGGCGCGTGGAATATTGCTAAGTACATCGATTACAAAAATGCAGCTAAGCCAGCTGAATTGGCCTATTTGTCACAGCCTTATATTGATCAAAGTGGACAGCGCTTGCCGGGGGCCTCTGAATGGAGTTTTAACGTGGGTGCGGAATACACCCGACCAGTGTTTGATAAGTTCAATTTCCACACCAGCTTTAATACCAACTTCCAAAGCAAGTTTAATAATGCAGACGATTTATCCTATACAGGTTGGCTAGATGATAGGGCTAGAACTGATGCTTCAGTCGGTATCGGCACTAAAAATAAGATATGGGATTTAAGTTTGATTGGTAAAAACCTCTTTAATGATACTAGGCATGATCAAGGCTGGCTTTCTTATACCCCAGATGCTTATCCACGCTGGTTTGGTATTCAGGTTAGCGGAAAAATTTAAGGAGCGTTAGATTACAAGGATGTGATGGCAGGGATGCGGATTTAAGCGGGCTTGATTTTAATGGCTTGCTTGCTGGAGAGGTTACTGGCTTTAAGGTGTCTGTGATTAGGTGTGGCATGTTTTAGATTCATAAAGAGTGTTTATTGTATTTTTCGTTCTTTTTGGGTTTTGTTGTGCTTAATCATGAGATCTAAGTTGGCTCATGGATGAAGTAAAAAGCAATGTGTGTTTCAGCATTGTCAAGTAAGCCGAAAAGGCTCAGGTTGCTCCTGAGCCTTTTTTTTGCCTGGTGATTTGTGGTCGCGGGCAAGGCCCGCTCCTACGCGTGCGGATATGTTCTACATAAATAGCGACAGCGGTTGATCATGGCTTGTAGCTGCTTTAACAGTCAATTTGGAAAACTATTAAATGTAGGAGCGGGCCTTGCCCGCGAGAGCGAAGGTTGTTTTGGTCGCGGACAAGGCCGGTTCTTACTTGTATGAATACATTCTGCTTATCTAGCGACACCAGTTGATGATGGACTGTTGCTGCCTCAACAGTCAGCTTCGTAAATTCGATGATTTCACAAAAATCCCTAGTTAAAAATAATTTCAATGGATAGAGAAATAATTATAAAAAACAATGTGTTGCTAGTATGAAAAATGCATTTCCATATCAATATGGTTGGGATTTATTTATTGGCACGATAGCTGCTTTAGAGTTTATGGAAGTATCGTAACAACGCGCACTCCGCAACTTTTAATTAATACATGAAGAGATGAAACGATGAGAAAAAAGTCAAAATTGGCAATGTTGTTGTTATTTGTGTTTGCAGCACCATTGGCTTTTGCCGCTGAAGAAGCAAAAAAGCCTGAGGCACCGGCTGCTGCTCAAGAGCAATACAAACCAACTTCTAAAAAACTAAATCGTGCTGATTTTGATGCGCTGTTGGCAAAGCCTGAAGGCGTGCTGGTAATTGATTTACGTCGTCCGGATGAAGTCAGCACTATTGGCGGCTTTCCTGTTTACCTGAGTGTGCAAGCGGATCAACTCGAAAACAGTTTGTCGTTGATTCCTAAAGAAAGAGCAATTGTTACGGTATCAAATCACAGCGGACGTTCTGGTAAATCTGCAGATGTATTAGCAAGCAAAGGCTTTAAAGTCGCTGGTTATTTAGGTGCGCAATATTACGAACAAGAAGGCGGCAAGCTGACCAAAATCGCAATTCCTGCACCTAAGCCAAAAGCAGAAGAAAAGAAGTAATTTTTTAAGGCAACGTTCTTAAGCTCTCTTAATTTTTGGAGGAAATAAATGAAAAAGAAACTATATCTTGCAGTGATGGTGGCATTGGCTGGCGCAGTCGCTAGTGAAGCCGGTTTTGCTGTTGATACCTTTAATAATCCGGTTGGTGAAATCGGCAAAAAAAATCAACCTGATCTTTTTAGTGGTTCGGTTGGTGCGATTGGTGGTTCAGTAGCGGCAGCCGCTCCTCAAGCAGCTCAAACTGCCCCTGTTGCTGCACCGACTCCTTTAGCTGCGCCTGTTGCGGTACCAGCTCCTCAGGCCGCTCAACCTGTCCAAGCAGCAGCGCCTGCTCCAGTTGCTGCGCCTGCGGAAAACAAAGTTGCTGATGCATCAGCGGCGCCTAAGAAGCTTTGGTCATACCAACCGGTAAAGTCACCAGTTCAACCTACCGTAAACAATAAAAGCTGGGTGCGCACGCCAATTGATGCGTTTGTATTGGCGCCTTTAGAAGCAAAAGGCTTAACGCCTTCACCTGATGCGGATCGTGCTGCGTATATTCGTCGCGCTACGATTGATGCTTGGGGTGTGATTCCTACGCCTGATGAAGTGTCTAATTTTGTTAATGATTCAGCGCCGGATGCCTACGAAAAATTGGCTGATCGTTTATTGTCATCAACTAAATTTGGCGAGCGTCAAGCGCGTCGTTGGTTGGATTTGGCACGTTATGCTGATAGCGCAGGTTTCCAAGGTGATCAAACTCGCCCCAATTTCTGGCGCTACCGTGATTACGTAATTAAAGCGTTTAACGACGACAAACCGTATTCGCAATTCATTCAGGAACAAGTTGCCGGTGACGAAATTTTGCCTGATAAACAAGAAGGTATCATTGCAACCGGCTTTTTGGCTGGCTTTCCAGACAACAGTAACTCACGTGACTTGGTGCAACGTAAATACCAAATCGCTACAGATATGACTGATACCGTCGGTAAAGTGGTATTGGGACAAACTGTAGAGTGCGCGCGGTGCCACAATCACAAATTCGACAAGATCAGTCAGAAAGATTATTTCTCTCTGCAATCATTCTTTGCGAACGTCAGCGCTGTAGACAATATTCCTGTCGCCAAGAAGGGAGCATTGGAGCATAAATACGACGAGCAATATGCCAAATGGGAAGAAGCAACTAAGGATATTCGTGATAAACAAGCAGCGATTCTTGCTCCTTATCAAGAAAAGGGCACCAAATATCACAAAGAACGTTATTTAACTGACAGCCGCGAATCAATCTTTAAGCCCAAAGAACAATGGAATGCGCATGACCGTTGGGTTAATCATCGCTTGGCAAATGTTACTACCGAAACAGATGTGGCGAGTTATTTAAGAGATGCCTCTGATAACCCATCAAATCCTGATTACAGTACCGACATCGCTTTAAAGGCTGCTCAATATAAAGAGTTAACTGATGAGCTGACTAAGCTGAATGATCTTAAGCCTGTTTTCGGTGCGCCGACCATTTCTGGCGTTAGTGAGTTAGGTCATGCTGATGCGC
>Ga0208262_1000102_pt1 | contig 41763 bp, 58 predicted proteins | sample LakWasMet15_LOW5_2_FD_183863 | JGI IMG/M metagenome (GOLD analysis project Ga0208262, IMG submission 183863) | Freshwater sediment methanotrophic microbial communities from Lake Washington under simulated oxygen tension - Sediment Metagenome... | ecosystem: Environmental > Aquatic > Freshwater >... | reverse complement strand
TTTTGTAACTACACGAATCGAAAGTGTTTTTTAGAATTCCTCAACCCCTGTTGGGATAAGGGTTGAGGCTCTTTTTTAATTTGTAGCGAGAGAGAGATTTGAACTCTCGACCTCAGGGTTATGAATTTGACTTCCCTACAAATATGTCGATGTAATTACAGTGTTTACGGCAGTTGTTTAAACTTTCATTCTCTAATTTTACTCATTAGGTTATCGTTTTATATTGTCGGCAACAAAACTCTGTTAGCCTTTGTTATTTCTTGGGTTTAGCAATCAGAAACATATTATTTTCTATTCCAAAAAACCAGTTAGGATTACCATTATATACTTTCCTGATCATGTCAATGTGTTTTATGGTGAAGTGCGTTTCCTTTCTTCGGACCTTTCCAACGTTTTGTTTCTGCATATCAATAGAAACAGCGAAATCAGATTCAAACTCAAAGGCTCCAGCTGATTTCAACACTTTTATAAATTCCAAGACTTTTAGGTCAACCTCTTCCATTACCAACCCTCTTTACTAGGAATGTTTTCACCGGCCATAAACTTTTTAAAGTCATTCATCAAATCGTTTATGTGACCAGGTATTTCAGGATAGTATTTAAACGTTCCTTTCCATTCGCCTTTCTTATTGAAGTAAGCATCCATGACATCAAAGTTCATAGAAGCCCATCCTCCTGCTCCATATTGACTTGGAGAAGTATAATATTCCAAATTCGTTAAATCAAATTTCACTTTCCCATCCTTAAAAGAAATTTCAACGGTATAACGTGAATCGTAGCAGTTTTTTCCAAGAGCATTTAAGCAAACAATTCCATACTTGCTTCCCGTGAACCTTACATAATCATTTTCGATTGTTCCCTTAACAACTTCCTTTGGGTTCTTATAATATACTTCAAACCATTGTAAGGCCTTTTTGTAAAGTTCAGCTTGTGTCTTTCCTTCGAAAGGCAATACTACATAGTTGGTTAATCCCTTTTCTTTGGTAAGTGAAAATTCTGTTTCTCCAGTTTGAGCAAAAGCATTGCTGCAGATCATAAGTAATACTAATAATTTTTTCATCGTCGTTTTCTTTTTAGTTGTATTTCTACAATGTTGAATATTTGTTTTACATCTCTTAAATTTATTTCCCGGTCCTCATAAAAATCATTCAGGGAGTGTATTGTTATTGTATGATTTTCGACATCGTGCTTTATTATCCTTTTTACTAAAATGCCATCCGTGTTATGAACTATAACAAAATCCCACTTGTTGATATGAAGCTTGCTTCTCCAGTATTCCTGCCTGACATTTCTACACAATAATATAGAACCTTCAGGAATGCTTTCTTCAGATTCACACTCCATGCTTTCTCCTTTGACTTCAAAGCAAAGATACTCTCCTTTGTAATCCTTATCTAAAATGAATGGAATCTTTGGTAAGCTCTCCATGTATTCTGTTTCAGCGAAGCCATTCAGGTAACCACCGTAAGCATATTGATTAATTAATGGTACATACATCACGCTGGAACGAAGTCCGTCCAAATGTGATACTTCAATGTTGTAAAGTGCACCAGGTTCCCTTAACGTACTTTGTGCCAATTTGTGCGCTTCTAATTTTTGATTCAGAAGCATTACAGTAGCTTCTTTCATGTTACGATCACCGCTTTCCCAAGATTGGACTGTCCGAAGTTTAGCTCCTAACAGTATGCCGAACGCCTCTTGAGTTAGTTCTAAAGAGATTCTTACTGCTTTTATTTCTTCGGGTGTCAACGTTTCCGCCATGTTGAAAAGTTTTTATGCACAATGTGTAAAAAAGTGCGTCAAATATTTTTTTGTATGCACAATGTGTGTATATTTGTAAAAAGTTACGAACGAAATTACACAAATCAAATGAAACTAACACAATTTATAATAGAAAAACTGTTAACGGACAAAAATTTCCGATTAAATACAGCAATGGCATTGGGAGTATCTGAGCGTAATGTACAAATATTGGCCGATAAAAACGATGTCAATAGTAATCTTACGAAGATGGCAGCTGTTAATTATTATAGAAGCACCGGATTAACGGATGCTGAAATTTTTGAAGCTCAAACACAAAGTGCGTAATGAACACCACACAAAAAATAGAATTCTACAAAAAGCAAGAAGCATCTGCAGTACAGATGAAAGAAGTTGCATTGCAGAATTATCAACTAGCTGCACAAATCGAAAGTGAAGCAAAAAGCGCCTTGACTTTGTTGGGAGCTAAGTCAGGGCGCACCCGAAAGGGGATTCAATTATCTGCTGAAGCACAATTGAAAATACAATCAAGTTTAACCAAATAGAACAACAACATGAGCAAACTATCCAGCAAAATCATTTTGCAAAACATCGAAGATTTGAAAAAGGTAGAGACAAGCCTTAAATCTCAAATCGAATTACTGAAAACTGAAATCGACCAAACAGAAGGCGAAGATAAAATCGGATTGTATAATGATTTTAAAACGTTGGAAGCTACCAAGGAATTTGTAGATGATGCGCTTGGCCAATTAGAACAATTATTCTAATAAAAAAACCACCTCGAGCAAGAAGTGGTTTTACAATCAAATTTAATTAACGCCGAGCAAGGCACTAATCAATAGAACATGACAAAAGTAAATAAAATTTTCGACATAACGGTATGGTACCGATATGTTGTTTCGGGAGAACAGGAAACAGATTTCCAAGATCACCAAATTGAAGCTTCAAATATTCAGGAAGCTGTAAACAAAGCAGCTGATTTGTACTTAACACACAAAGCAATTCCATTCAGCTACGAACACGAGGGACAAAAATACAGTCCTACCAATTTCACGAAAGAAGATTTGTTTAACCTAACCGCACCTGACCTATGTCTACAATCATCATTATAAAAACAACTCCTGTCGCCACCATTCCTCATAAGGATAAGGTAGTAATTACAACAATGAAATATTGTGTTGTAGAATCGAAAATACTTAATGCGACTATCAAAACCAATCTATTCCTATCATGAAAGATGAATTTAAAGAAGTAAGAAAAGAAGATTCAATAATCAGAATAATAAACTGGTTGATAGTCATAATATCACTTTTGCTGATAGGTCTTTTAGGCATAGGAATTTATCAAATTATATACTGCCAGCCATGAAAGAGTTTTATCAAATATTAGAAACATTGGTTTGCATACTAGGAATATCAATGATAATAGGATTTATAACCGCACTATTTGTGTGGTGGTGGACTGAAATTCTAGAGAGAATTAGAAACAATAAATAATCAATAACAATTAAATTTTAGAACAATGAGCTTAATTAGAAAGTCGAATGAACTTAACATTCAAAGCAGAATCAAAGGGTTGATATATGGTCAACCTGGTATGGGAAAAACAACTTTAGCGTTGTCAGCTCCCAAGCCGTTATTATTTGATTTCGATAACGGAGTACACAGAGTGAACTTTGCACACCTTGACGGTGTCGACACGGTTCAGGTTTCAAGCTATCAGGATTTCCTTGACGTTCTTGACAAAGAGGACTTGACAGCATATGAAACACTGGTAATCGATACCGGTGGTAAATGTTTGGATTTTATGAGTGATTATATCATCAAACAAAATCCGAAGATGGGAAAAGGAAACGGAACCTTAACACTTCAAGGTTACGGAGAAAGAAAAGGCCTTTTCTCAGCATTGGTAAAACGTATTTCCATAATGGGCAAGCACATCATTTTTGTTGCCCACAGAGATACCAAAACAGAGGGAGACGATACTCGTTATGTTCCTCAGTTTGGAGGAAGTTCTTACGACAGTCTTGTAACAGAACTTGACTTAGTTGGTTACATGGAAGCCAACGGTCGTGAAAGAACAATCACGTTCGACCCGACAAGCAGAAACGATGGTAAGAACACTTGTAACCTTCCATCGATAATGAAAATTCCAGTAATAGTTGATGAGAATGGAAATCCAACAGCTCCAAACAATTATTTCACTGAGCATGTTATCAAGGCTTACGCCAAAAGACTTGCAGCTTCAAAAGAAGCAGGAGAGAAATACACAGCACTTGTATCTGAACTGGAGCATGAAGTGGCAACTATCCACGATGCTGAAACTGCTAACGACTTCGTTAAACGTATCGATGAATTTGAACACATTGGCAACTCCAAAGTAGTAGCAGGTCAATTGCTAATTAAACAAGCTAAATCATTGAGCTTGACTTTTAACAAAGAGTCCAAGTTATATGAATCTGCACCGGCAAATGAAGAGAAAAAAATTGTTAAACCTGCTAACTCTTTAGTATAATGGAAAGCTTAACAGATAAAATGGAAATTCAAGAGAAAGACCTTGAATTAGTAATCAGTAAACAAACACTAGGAAGCTTAACGACCAATGCCAAAGACATCAAGGCATTGGTTGAGAAAGCGCTTCCGAACTATGATGTTGCTAATTACAACGAAAGTAATATTGAGTTGGCTAAAAAAGATAAGGCAATGCTCAATAAAGCATCCAAGGCCTTGAACGATAAAAGGCTGGAACTGGAAAAGGAATTTGTAAAACCTTTTGCTGAATTCAAGGATATCATTAATGACACCATCAAACTGATTGGTGAATGTTCTTCCAAAATTGATAGTGTTGTCAAAGAAAGTGAGCAAAAGGAAAAGGATGCTAAGAAAAAAGTCATTGAAGATTACTTCACTGGTTTGGACTTCACATTGGTGCCATTGTCAAAGCTTTTTGATGATAAGTGGCTAAACAAAACATCAAAGCATAAAGACATTATCAATGAGTTAGATTCCAAGATTGCTAAAATCAAGGATGATATCATTACCATCGAAGCGATTGGAACTGATGTTGATCTGCTAAAATCGTTGTACCTGGACACGCTAAACTTGAATTCCACAATTCAATATGCTAACACTTTAAAATCAAACCGGGAAACAGCTACTCAAGAAGCTGAAGCAAGACTTGGCACTTCTCCTGAAGCTCCAACTGTTGAAGCTGAAGCAGAAGAAACACCGGAAGAATTATTTAACCAAGAACCTACTCATACTGAAGCAAAGGAAGTACCTGTTACAGAACCTGCTAAAATTGAATTGATGGTTATCACAATGAAGGTGAAAGGTACTTATGACCAAATGGTTTCTCTAGGAGATTTTATGAATGCCAATAGTATAACATTTGAAAAAATCAGCAATGAGTAAATTTCAATTTTATGCAACACTATTGGATGGATTCGAGGGCTACTTAAATAGCTCTCGAACCTACCAAGAGTATTGGGGTTTTTCTGAAAACCCAAGTAAATCTGATGAAGAGTTCGAGCAAGAACAATTCCAAGGTTTGATTGACAGAATCAATCGTGTTCCATTCTCAAGTGAAGCAGCCGACAAAGGAACTGCTTTCAATGAGGTTGTTGATTGTATTATCGAAAACCGTACTTCAGATAAGATGGAGATTAAATCGTTCAAGGAAAGTGGTGTTATCGCTGTTACCTATAACGGACATCTGTTCAACTTTCCATTTGATTTGTGCATTGAGTTCGCTAAGTATTTCAAAGGTGCATTGACTCAACAATTCACTGAGGGAATTATAGAAACCAAATACGGACCCGTTCGGGTTTATGGTTACATCGATGAGATACTTCCTTTCAAAGTGGCGGATATTAAGACCACTGGTAAGTATAGTGCTTTCAAATACAAAAACGGTTATCAGCACCTCGTTTATCCTTTCTGCTTAAAACAGAACGGAGTTGATATCAATGAGTTTGAATATACAGTTACAGATTTCAAAAACACTTGGACCGAATTGTATGTGTACAATGAAGAAAGAGATCTTCCAAAGCTTGTACAACATTGTGAGCGTTTCATTGAGTTCTTGGAATTGCACCGTGATAAAATCACAGACCTGAAAATCTTCGGTCTTGACAAAATGGAAGTAGTAGCATGATTAATCTGAATGACATACCAAAATTCAAGGCATGGCTGGAAGCACGAGGATGTGAAATTCTTCCAGCCACCAATGAATTTGAAGTGCTGAGGTTTAGAGGCAAAGAAACAGGTGTGTTTTACTCCAGTGGTAAAACCTCAAACTCATACGCAAACAATGCTTACATCTGTTACAAGACTAATAAGCAATGGAATGGAGGTCCAACTTCAGTAGGTCGTCAAGCTTCTTATAAAAAGGAGAAAATGAATTTACTGGAACGAGATGGAAACTGCTGTTTCCTATGTGAGAAACCACTAGGAGAAGATATCACAATCGAGCATTTGATAGCACTATCATCAGGAGGCCGTAATCAATTATCAAATATGGTTCTCATGCATCAGAGATGTAATAACCAGGTGGGGAATCTTCCAATAGTGGATAAGGTAAAAATCATAATGGAAACAAGAATGAAAAACCAATTAGCAAATGGCTAAAGCGACTAAGAAACCGAAAAGCAAAACACATGTTACCTATAACAAAAAGTGTTTTTTAGCTCCTGACAGTATCAATTCAATGGCTGTCATATTTACCAAAATATACAAAGATGGAACTGCCATCATCAGGATATCAGACTGCAATAACACAATAAAATTGTGGAATGATATGAATGATAAAAAGCAAATCGATGAAATGTTAACCAAGATTGATTCGATGCTGGGAATGCTTACCGATTTCAGAAACGAAGTTCAATTTAAAAAGCCAATATAATGACAAACGATATCGCCAGTATGGAGAAAATCAGCCAAGAATTAAAAATAATCCAATCAGTTATTGAAGTTGAAATGAATGAGGACATTCAGGAAGCAGTTGACCGTGGTAATTATTGCGCTGCACAAATTGCACGCACCGGGAAACTTTTGGCAGATGCCAAAATACATCGTGACCGGAAACTTAATTCTGAAGTTGTGGCCAACCTGAAAAAAGTTATATCACTACCAGCATTAACAGCCAACAAGTTTATTGATGCACTTTGCTTCGATGAGAACTATTTGGTTAACTGGTGTGATAGAGTGAACAGAAGCTGCACTCATCAACTCGATTGGTGCAGAACATTAATAAGTAAAGCAAAAGCGGAAATGTCCGCTTTCCCATCAGGAAACTAATAAATTTTTATATATGAACATTGTAATTAAAAAAGCGGGTATTCGTTCCTCCCTGTTCCTCAGCTATGAGTTTGAGCAAAAAGACGTTGATGTGAACAACACCATCAAAACCACATCGGATGCTCCCATCCACGATGATTTAAAGAACGCATTCAGGGCATTAATTCCGCACTTCGCATTCGTTACTGAAGAAGTTACTGACCTGGACTTGGTAGAGAAAGCTGTTGAGCATCCTGAAAGCTACGTGGAAGATCGTGAGCATTCTTCAAGTGAGGTGTTCTTCAAGTTCTATGTGTCAGATTTCAGTATCGATACTAAGAAGAACCTGGTTACACTATCAGGAAACAAACTTCTTGAAAGTGGAGATGTAGTTTCATTTACTGCACCGGCAATTGATTTGGAAGGCAAGTACAAATTCAAGTCAGAACTATATGATTTGATTGAAAGGCTGAAAACAGAAGTCTTGGCATACATGCAGGGCAAACAAGCGCCAAAGCAACAAATGGAAATGTTTGGTGCTGAGGAGGAAGAGGAAGGAGAATTGTCCGAAGCTCCTAAGCCAAAGAGACAATCCAAAAAAGCACTTCAAGCTTTAGGAGATTAATCCCAACCAACAATCAAATTCAATAGAGCAAATGCAAATAATAGAGCATCCAACAGAATTCCATGTGAAGATAGGTTTTGACCGATTCAAGGATAGAAACGTGAACCTCATCAAAATGATAGATGGTTCCCGTTTCGATTGGACTCGTAAGTTGTGGATAGTTCCGTTTTCCAAAAGAGAAGATCTTATACTTGTTAAGGAGAAAACACGAGCTGAGTGGTTATTCGCTCAGACTCATACTCCTGAAGAAGTTGGAGAAATACCACCAATGCCTGAGTTGGAATACATACTCGACATTGTCAATAAGGAAAACGGACACGTTCCACGACCATACCAGCTTCAAGGAGTTGCAAGAGGATTAGAACTAAAGCGTTTCATCAATGGCGATGAGCAAGGTCTTGGAAAAACGCTTCAATCCATAGCAACACTTCATACTGCAGACAAGTTCCGTAATGAAGTTGTTTTCCCATGCCTGGTTATATGTCCAGCATCTACCAAAATCAATTGGAAAAGAGAATGGGAAATGTGGACTGGTAAAAAAGCAATGATACTTGAGGATAAAATCAAAGATACTTGGAACCGATATCATGAGGTTGCAGGCATCGATGTGTTCATTGTGAACTACGAAAGCCTGAAGAAGTACTTTGTATTAAAGATGCCCGAGAAAGCACGTTACAAGTCCTCAGATATTGAAATGAATCCAAAGGTAAAACTATTCAATTCAGTTATTATCGATGAGATACACCGTTGCAAAGACCGTAATACCCAACAAACCAAAATCGCTTTACAGATTGCCATCGGTAAGAACTACCGAATTGGTTTAACCGGGACAATGATTGTCAATAAACCAATCGATGCATTACCTCAGCTGGCCATCATCGGAAAGTTGAAAGATGAAAAGGTTTTCCGTGAGCGCTATTGTGAAGGTGGTTCCGGTGCTTCCAATCTTCGAGAACTTAATTACATGTTGAACAAACATTGTTTCTTCAGGAGAGAAAAGAAAGACGTGGCCAAGGACTTACCCGATAAACAACGCCAAACTATTCTTTGTGATATCACAACCCGACATGAGTACAACAAAGCCAAGAATGACTTTGTGAAGTGGATGGAAGATAATGGATGTGATAACGAGGAAATTGCTCGCAAGCTTCGTGGAGAGATCATGGTAAGAATGGGAGTACTCAAGCAGATATCGGCCAAAGGAAAAATCAATGAGGTCAAGGAGTTCATCAGTGAAGTTATTGAAGCCGGTGAGAAACTTATCCTGTTCCATAATCTACACGATATTGGAGATGAGATAAGAAGATTGTTTCCTAGTGCAGTAAGTGTGAACGGAAGATTGTCATCTGAAGAAAAGCAGAAATCAATTGACAGGTTTCAGAATGACCCGAGTGTACAGCTGATTGTTTGTAACATAAAAGCTGCCGGTGTTGGAATTACATTGACGGCTTCCAGTCGTGTAGCATTCATTGAATACCCTTGGACCTATGCCGACTGTGCTCAATGTGAAGACAGAGCTCACAGGATTGGCCAAAAGAACAATGTCATGTGTACATACTTTCTAGGTGACAACACCATCGATGAGGAAATGTACCAAATGATTCAGGACAAACGCCATATCGGGAATGCCATTACTGGCGGAACTGATGAAATGGAAATGAGCTTCATTGATAACGTAATCAAACTCTTCAAGTAATGCTTTTCAACGTAAAGGAATTAGCAGAATATTTCGGTCAGAATGAGCAATGGATTTACAATAGGACGTTTCAGTTAAACATTCAACCAGTAAAGCAAATTGATTCCGAGAACGGATTGAGTAAGGTCAATTTCTACAATGTAGATCAGAGGACTGCAATTGAAATCTACCTGAAGACAACAGCTAAGAATATTATCGTAATAGAAAACAATTGGCTTCTCAGAGAAAGTAAACTTAACACTAAAGAATTAGAAGAATTATAAGCCGATGAATTACATAGAACAGATTAAGGGTTTTTGGCGTTCGCATGATGTAGAAGTATATCCAACCACTACCATTGCACTTTACTTCTATCTATTGGAGGTAAACAATAAGGTAAACTGGATGGCTTCGTTCAAGCGTAACAATTCTAAAATCACAGCCGATTTAGGAATCAGTTACCCTACTCTAAATAACAGCCGAAACAGATTGAAGCAAGCTGGCTTAATTGATTTCAAAAGCCAAAACGGTTCCGCAAATGTTACTTATACCTTGAAAGATTTTTTAAAGGTTAAGAACGAGGTTAGTGTTGAGGTTGGTAACGAGGTTACTAACGAGGTTGGCTCGGGGTCATTTACGACTAAAGATAAACTAAAACGTAAAACCAAAACTAAAACAAATTCTTCTTCTGATGCATCCGCACCAGTGGAAAAGGAACTAACTAAATTTTGGAAATCTTTAGTCGAGTTATGGTTTAGACGTTACGAAGAAGTTACCAATAACAAACCAACATTCAATGGAGCCAATGCCGCCAATTTGAAATCAATTATTCTCAGGCTTGAGAAAATGTACAAAACAAAAAACAATATCGATTGGGATGAGTTAGCAGCAGTCAAGACTTTCAATAAGTTCATAGACAATGCACTTAAAGACGAATGGTTAAAAGCCAACCTCCTACTCACAAACCTATCATCAAAATTTGATACAATAGTAAACCAACCTAAAGATGGAACAAAATCTAACAACGCAGGAACCACAAACACTAATTCAGGGTACAAACCTGCCAACGTCGATACCAACGACCTTATACAACAGCTTACCAATGATGCTGAAAATGGAGATATCCCAGGTGTCTATACATAATTGTGAAGTCGATACCAAAACAAAGTTGGCCAACGATGTAATGCGCTTGCTTCAGGTTCGTGATAAAAATGAGGGGATGGCCAAAGATTGGTTATTGTTTATTTCCACAACTCCAAAGTTCAAAAGCTTACGACCAGGAGAAGTTTATCACGCATTCAAGATGGCAATGGCTCGGGAACTGTTGGATGCTGAAGCAAAGGAAATCAACTTACTTCCTGAGCTGAGCATTAACACAACGAGTAAGGTACTGATAGCATACTTTGAATGGAAGAAAACCAATCCTGAGTATCTAAACGGAAAAGAAACTTTGCTAAAATTGAAAGAGCCAACCGGTCCAACTGAAGTACAAAGGTTGAAGATCAGAAATGAATTCCTTGAAAGTGTTTTCGCTGATATCGTTGAGAAAGATTATTCAACAGATGCTTGGTTGTTATATGATGAACTGGAGGAAAAGTTGGCGCTGACAAAACCTGAGAAGATTAAAAAGTACAATGATCAATTGAAAATTCATTTGGTTGAGTTAAAAAAGGAAATCCAAACAGCTGGCAATAAAAAGCACCATGTTGAAATATACAATACTGTTCAGAACAAAGCCAACTCAGGTAAGTGGATTGGAACGGTGGCCAATAAGTGCAAGAGCATCTTTGTTAGTGATTACCTGAAGCAATTCAAATCTGATTTAGAAACATTCAAAAAAGCAATCAATGGGTAAGCGCTGGACTGATTCTGACCTGAAGAACTTACAGGCTAAAGGAATGACTGTAACTGAACAAATAACAAGTGATGTTCCTGTGATACCAATTGCAAAAAAGATTGTAAAGATATCCGTTGAGAAGAACACAATTGAGTTTATTCTCAGGGCATTTCTTCAGCAAGGTATCATTCCTGAATACGTTACGGAACATCAGTTTGACCAAAGCAGGAAGTTTCGTTTCGATTGGGCAATACCAAGTTTGATGTTGGCCATTGAGTATGAGGGAATCTTCTCGGAGAAGTCAGGACATACAACGGTAACTGGATATGCCAGCGATATTGAAAAGTATAATATGGCAACGCTTCAGGGGTGGAAAATATTACGATATACAGCCCTCAATTATTCCGATTTGGCTCAGGATATAGAGCTTTTTTTAAGTAACTTGTAATAAATATTATTACCCATTATGAATACAACATCAACAATAACACATGAAATAGATGTGGAGATCAGAAAGAAATGGAAGTCATTAACCAATGAACAACTGTTTAAACATCTCATAGAAAACTTTGGCTTCAAAGGTAAACTTACCACTATGAGAACCTACATGTACAATAATGACATGAAGAAAACGAATTGCCTGAGATGGAAGCCTGAAGAAGTAGAATATCTTTTGGCGAACTATGGTAAAAAAGGAAACATGGAGATTGCCAAAAAGCTGTCGACAAAAAAGAGGCCAGTCCATAAAAAGAATGTTGAAAAGAAAATGGTGATCATGAAATTGAAAAGAACACCTGAACAACTTTTCTTCATCAAAGACCGACACATTAAGCAAGGTGTTTATAAACGAGCCAACGAGAAGAACTGGGAGAACCGAAAAATTAAGGAAGGACAGAAAGTGATTCGACTTCTTCAGGGAAGAGTTATTGTAATGATAAAAGTTGGTAAACACCTGGTTCATTACGCACGATATCGGTATAAACAAATCCACGGAGAAATTGCACCGGGAATGAAAATTCATTTCAAAGATTCCAATCCATTGAATGTGGAAGATTATAATCTAGAAGTCAGAAAGGGATGTAGTTACTCAAAAGAAGAGAAACTAAAATACTTCAAGCACTGTAGGGATTACATACAGAAAGAAAAAACCAATGCTGCCAACAAAGTGGAACCGGTTACAGTCAAGGAAGTAAATCCAATTAAAACAAATGGATTGATTACCATCAGAATAAATGACCGAACCACCATCCAAGTAAAGCCAGGTTCTAACATTGAAGCCATCAAGCAACGATACGGAATGCAAAGTTTATTAAGTAACGCAAGAACATAATTTATGAGTAAACAACTTGTAAACCAAATGGGAGTGTCCCGACTTATCCAAGAGTATAAGTTGGTGCTTCAGAAGAAAAGTAAACTCGGCAGATCAGCACGGGATTTAGTAGAATCAAAAATCGCCAAACTTCATAAGGATGGCAAAGTAACAATCCAACAATTACGAATTAATAACAATCAAATTTAATATTTATGAGCACAATTGCAGAATTAAAAGTGGTACGCATCGACACGATTGACGTATCCAAAACCAACCCAAGAAAGAACTTTGACACTCAGGCGCTCAAAGAACTTAGCGAAAGTATTCTCGAACATGGAATATTACAGCCAATCCTCGTTAGATTTATGGGAGCAGAGGTAGAAAAGGGAGGAGTACAACCGGTTTATGAACTTGTTTGCGGTGAGCGCCGATATCGTGCTGCCATCCTTGCAGGCCTTGAAGAAATTCCATGTAACATTCGAGAGCTTTCAGATGAAGAAGCATTCGAGATGCAGATCGTTGAGAACCTGGAAAGGAAAGATGTTCATCCACTGGATGAAGCCGATGCGTTCAAAAGAATGCTTGACAGTGGTAAGTACACTATGGCTGACATCGCAGCCAAGATGGCCAAGACAGAAACCTTCATTGCTCAACGTTTGAAACTGGTTGACCTGATAGAAGAAATCAGAAAGGAGTTTATGGATGGTAATATTGGAATTGGCCACGCCATACTTTTAGCAAGATGTCCTATAGAACAACAACAGAAGCTACATAAGGAAGCTCGAGGCGATTATGGAACGGTTGTAGACCTGAAGGATGAAATAGAAAGCGACAGTCAGGATTTAACAGAAGCTAAGTTTGACATTACCGATGCAAATTTAGTACCTGGTTGTGGAGCATGTACACTTTGTCCTAAACGTTCCGGTGCAAATCCAGTTCTATTTGCCGACATGGAAGATGATATGTGTTTCGATGAGAAATGCTATGAAAGCAAAGAGGCTGCATTTGTTCTTCAGGAACTTGGAAAAATAATAGCTGAAGGCAAAAACATTCCTATTCTTAATGGATGGGGCAAACCCGACAAGCTTATAGAGGATTTGTGCAAACAGTTTGACATAACCATTCTTAAACAATATGAAACATATTGGACTTATGAAAGGTCAGGTTATAAAAAAGTCAAAGGATTCAATGTATCAAACGGAGACTATCAAGAAGTATATGTTGATACCAAATCAAAAGAGGTACAGAAAGCAGTTGAAGGCGCATCATCTGAAGAATTAGAAATCAAGACTGAGATTGCAAAAATTAAAGAGAGAGCTGATCGCGCACTTGAATTGGACCAGGAAAAGATTTGGCTGAGAATAAACGAAATTCCTGTCTATGATAAAGATATTCCAAGCACTCCTTTGTATGGAGGAGAACTGAAAGCCGCAATGGCCATTATCTACGAATCGACAGACTGGACTGGAAGAGAACTGATGCTTAAGGAAATGGGTATCACAGGAAAGACTTATGACAAAACCACTAACGAACAATTCCTTAAACTTGAATTTACACCTGAGCAAGTTAACAAAGCTTTGCGTAGTTTGATAATTCAGAAATTGCCACAAAACGCTGGAACCTCAACTTCTTCATTCAGGAATATTGGACTGTACACATTAAAATGTCAATTCAAAAGCAAGGAGGTTTCGAATGTTATCGATGAACAAATCGAAATAGCCAACAAACGTATTGGTAGATCAAACGCTAAAATAAAAGAGCTTCAGGATAAGTTGGCCAAAATACCAACTCCACCAGCTCCTGAAGAAAACAAAGCTAAGGCAAAAAAAACAGCTATGGATAAGTCAATAGTAGATGCTCACAAGCAAGTGACTAAAACCAAAAAGGCATAGCCATGATAGAAGGAACTTGTATTCATTGCGGTTGTACTGATAATAACTGCAAACAATGTATAGAAGCTTCAGGAGAACCGTGTTGGTGGATTGATGATACCCACACGGTTTGTTCCCGGTGTTATTTCGAGAGAGAGAATCTCGATGTTATGACAGATGAACAAAAGGCAATCAAAGAATTGAGAAGCATGAATCGAGAACAGCTCGATCTGGTTCCATATGATACAGTCAAATGGCTTTGTTTGGCCAAAGGATGTTGTAATGGTACTAAGGTTCGTGATTACGGTATTGCGCCATACTATTGGCGACAAAAGATGCAGCCCTCAGAATTCATAGATACCAGCCATTACTTTTGGTTATGCGGTAAGCACAACAAACTTCACAAGAGGCTGGAAAAGAACTTTCCTCTTGGCCATATCTATACAAAGCTGATGGACCCGAACAAAGAAACCATTATCAATTTAAAACCAAAAGAATGAATATAATCATCGTATTAGCAGTAACCGTTTTCGTCGTAGTATACTTTGGAGCTGTTTCATATGGAGCCATCAAAGAATACAGAGAACTAAAAGCCTTTGAAGGTTCACGACCTGTCAACAGCAATCGAATCCTTTTCATCAAAGCAGCATTGGTGGTATTATACCTCCTTGGTGCTTGGGTATGGTATTATCTGATATCAATAAACACAGACATTTTTCATTTCAAGTAGATAACATCAATTGACTACTTCGACAGTAATAAAAATTATTACTATATTTGACCAACGTTAAAACATTTATAAACTAAACTCATGTAACATGAAAAACATTTTCTCATTACTCATTTTGCTAATGGTCGTCACCATTGCACCCGCCCAAACGTTTAGAATAACCAATGGAGTCGGAAATTTCAAGTCAGCTGTAGAACATGCAGTCACGGACACAATCACAAATGCAACTACAAAGTATCAGTATGCCATCATAGATGGTTATCAGGATACCATAGTAGTCCAGCCAACGTTCACAAAGATATCAGGAACAGGTGCAGCAACAGTCAAGCTTCAAGGCTCGGTCAATGGAGTCAGTTACAATGACGTTGGAAGTCCATCTTCTTATACCGTTACTGATACCGCTACACAGAGTACTGCAATCATCGTCACAGGGTCACCGTATAAATATTACAGGTTATCCATAGTGCCCACCGGAACGCAGTCAGTCAAGGTAGTAACACCCGTACTGGTCAGGCTCAGACAGACAAGGTAAATCAATTTACATCATACAGCAAAAGCTTCTCTTAATCGGGAAGCTTTTTTTTATTTCTAACTGTAATAAATTTTATTACTTTTGTGTCAATCAAAGTCGTAATCAATAACCCAAAACCATAACCAAATGAAAGTCATCCATCTCAAAATTGAAGAAGTAAAACCAAACGACCACAATCCTAGAAATATCTCAGAAGCCAAGTTTAACCAACTGGTCAAGTCATTACAGGACTTTCCTGAAATGGCAAAGGCAAGGCCTATCATTATCAATCAGGATAATGTAGTACTTGGTGGCAACATGCGACTTAAAGCAATGGAAAAAGCAGGATGGATTACTGTTCCAACGCTAAAAGTTGACTGGTCTGAAGAAAAACAACGTGAGTTCGTCATTAAGGATAACAACAATTTTGGAGAGTGGGATTGGGAAATACTGAAGTCTGAGTTTGGAAGTGAAGAATTAATCGAGTTCGGACTTGACTTACCTGCAGAGAACTTCAATCCAAACTTATCTCCAAGCTTCAATACTGATGATGTTACAGCTGAGGATATGGAGAAAGCACAAGGCAACATGAGTATGGGAAATGGCATTGCTCAAACATTGGACATGATTTGTCCTGAGTGTGGCAATGAGTTTCAAGTCAAAAACTCCTAATGATGAGTATAGAGCAATTCATAGCAGCTAACGAATGGACAGAAGTCTTTCCATCACGACCAGGTACAGCAATTCTCATTGATAAGAATGCCAATAGCATTGAAGTATTCAATAGGATAGTTGCAATGATTGGTACCGGAACTCTTTGCATCGATGGATGCTGCTATAAAGTAACACATACCATCGGAAGAATGAAGCATTCAGTAATAACACGAACCACGTTATGAAGATATACCAAAAAATAAACGTTTACGAGGATGCACAAAAAAGGATATCATACCTATTCGATGAGTTTCCGAATGTGGTTGTTGGTATGTCCGGTGGAAAAGATAGTTGTGTAGTATTCAATCTTGCACTCGAGGAAGCTCGCAAAAGAAACCGACTTCCACTATCCGTAATGTGGTTGGACCAGGAAGCAGAGTTTCAAAGTACGGCAGATCATGTTCGGGAAATAATGTACATGCCCGAAGTCAATCCAATATGGTTGCAGATGCACTTCAAGATATTCAACGCTACAAGCCATACAGAGGAATGGTTGGAATGTTGGGAACCTGGAAAAGAATGGATGCGTGAGAAAGACCCAATCAGCATCAAAGAGAATGTATTCGGAACTGAGCGCTTCCACGAAATGTTTACCAAGGTGCTTGACTATTACTATCCGAATGATAAAGCTTGCTACATTGCAGGAGTTCGCTGTGAAGAATCCCCTACCCGATACGTTGCCTTAACAACTGCAGCAACATACAAGCATATCACTTATGGCAAAATCCTGAATAAGAAGAAACAGCACTTTACCTTCTACCCGATCTACGACTGGATTTATGTTGACGTATGGAAAGCCATTCACGATAATGGTTGGCCATACAATGATATCTACAATTCACAGTATCGTCATGGCATCAAGATTCAGAACATGCGGGTGTCGAACCTACACCATGAGACAGCGCTCAAGTCTTTGCTGTATCTTCAGGAAGTAGAGCCTGAGACATGGGAGAAGCTTTCCCGAAGACTATCAGGCATCAATACAATCAAGCACCTGAAGAATGATGCAATAGCAGCTATCACCGATTTGCCTGAAGCATTTGAAAACTGGAGAGAGTACGCTTTCTACTTGCTTGAGAACTTGATTACGGATGAGGCCAAAAGGAAAGTATATGCCAAGAAGTTCAAAGCATTGGAAAAGAAGTATGAGAACCTGGTGCATCACAAAAACGGTCTTTACAAGATGATGGTCACTACTGTCGTTGTGAATGACTTCGAGTTTACCAAGCTGAGCAACTGGGAGCGAAACCCTGAACTGAATGCTTGGCGCCATTTCAACAACAAAGGCATATTGCCACAGAAACGTAATAAATTCATCCATGGATAATATAATTCAAATAGCAGGTCAAATAACAGACATATTCAATTCACATGACGGTGCTGATCAATACAAGGTTATAATGATTGAGTACTTGAAAAAGGTATTAAATCAACTATCGCCATTGAAATCTCAGCCTATTGATTTGGTGCGTTGGGTGCCAATTGAAATGGTACAGGCTAACGACTACAACCCGAATAGCGTTGCAGGAAAGGAAATGAGCTTACTGTACACTTCCATCAAGCATGATGGTTACACTCAGCCAATCGTTACCATCTATGATGAGAAGATTGATAAGTACATCATTGTCGATGGCTTTCACCGGTACTTCACTTGCAAGAGCAAACCTGATATCCTTGAGCGTAATCTTGGACTGCTGCCAATAGTTGTGTTGAATTCCGATATCAACAATCGAATGGCATCGACGGTCCGACATAATCGAGCGAGAGGGGAACACTCCATCAATGGAATGAGCAACATGGTTTATGAGATGCTGAAGAACGGATGGAAAGACCATGACATCTGCAATGAGTTGGGAATGGAACCTGAAGAACTATTGAAGCTGAAACATATTACTGGCTTCAGCAAGCTATTCAAGGATAAGCAATTTACCAATGCTTGGAAATCAAAGGAAATGATTCAGATTGAGAAACAACAAGGAGTAATATAATTTTTTCCATAACTTTGATGCTTCATACATCAGGGTAATGGAAGACAAAAAGCATTTAGAAATTATGACATCTACAATCAAACCGGTAAAGAATTTACTGAATGCACGATTGCTGAATAAAATAGCGCTTTTGGAAACCTTACAGTCGACTACTTTAGACAATATACCTGAGTCAGTAAAACTAAAACGTGAGGAAGAAGCAGCAAGAGTTCGAGCAGTCATTCAGGAACAGAAAGACCTTATCGAAATCATTAACGCTTTATATCCTGACGAATGAGTACCTCAGACAAAGAAGCCAAGAAAGCAATTGCACGAGCAACAAAAATCGAAAAGGAGAAACGCCTATTCATTGTCCAAGGTTGGATAATTGAAGGTGTGCAGGATAACCTTATCGTTAAGAATATCGTTGAGAAATGGGAATTGGATGTTCGCCAAGCTCAGCGTTATGTCCGTGAAGCATATGAAAGCTGGAAGAAGATAGAAGGTGTAAAAATAGACATGAAGCGTGAAATGAAAATAGCCAAGCTTCAGCAGTTGGTTAAAACCCTGAAGGATGAATACAAAGGAACGCCACAGGGCATTCAGGCAATTATGGCTGTTGAGAAAGAAATCATCAAACTGGAAGGCCTTGAATTGCCAAAAGATATCAATTTGAACATGGATAAGGTAACCTCAGTTAAATTCAAAGTAGTCCATGCAGCCACAGGAAAAGGAGATTGATGTATTAGTACACCAAGCAGAGTTTTTGGAATCTGAAGCAAGGCATACCGCCCTCATTGCTGGATATGGTTCGGGTAAAACTCAGGCAGGAATACTAAAGGTTATCAAAAAGAAACTTGAGTATCCTGGCATTGCCGTTGCCTATTACATGCCAACCTACGGACTTATTGAAGATGTGGCCTATGAACGGTTCGAGGACCTAATGAAAGAGATGGGATGTGGTTACCGATTGGATAAATCAAAGCACACTTATTACACACCATACGGAAAGATAATCATGCGTTCACTTATGAATCCCGATAGAATTGTCGGTTATGAGGTTGGATATAGTTTGATTGATGAGACTGATTTACTTTCTACTGAGAATATGGATATTGCATTCAAGAAGATAATTGCACGTAACCGGAAGAGATTACCCAATGGCGAACCGAATAAGACTGATGTGGTTGGAACGCCTGAAGGTTTCAAATGGGCATACAATTTCTTTGTAAAAGATAACAAGCCCAATCGACGTATCATAAAGGGAAAAACAAAGGACAACCCGTTTTTACCCGATGATTACATTGAAACACTGGAAGAGAGTTATACGCCTCAACAATTGGAAGCGTATCTTAATGGAGAATTTGTAAATTTGACCAGTGGTACAGTTTACCATCGCTTTAACCGGGTGAACAATCATTCAAACCGAAAAGTTGAAGCAAGCGACGTTCTTCATATCGGAATGGATTTCAACGTTACCAAGATGAATGCAGTTGTGCACGTGGTAGATGAGAAAGAGATTGACTGGAAGCATAGGCCAAATGTTATTGTAAACGGAGAGCTTGAGTATGGCCAAATTGTTACGATCAGGAAAAAGGTAAGAATCAAGACTGCAGTCGATGAGTTTGTTAATGCTTATGATACTCCTGAATTGATTGAACTTATCAAAACAAAATATCCAAAACATAAGATTATCATTTACCCTGATGCTTCAGGAGACAATCGAAAGTCAAGTGGAAAGTCCGATATAGATTTATTGAAGGGAGCACAGTTCGTAGTGCGTAAGTTGTCTAAAAATCCATTTGTGAAAGATCGTGTTAATACAGTAAACATCGGTTTTTTAGATACTCATGGTAATAAAATTTATTACTGCAATACAGATGAATGTCCGGTGTATACAGAAGCTTTGGAGAAACAAACGTACAAAAATGGAGAACCTGACAAGTTGAGTGGCTTTGACCACATCACTGAAGCAGGAGGTTATTTCGCTTATTATGATGCTAAACCAACAGGAACATGGGGAAAATCGTCTACAACTTAGATAAGCTGCTATTGTCAAGACCGAGAATGATTCACTATGCTACATTCAATGATGAGCAAAGGGAATTCATAAATGATGTGATTAAGAACTATATCAAACCTAATCCAATCCTCAGGACCAGGAAACGTTTCAGACATCGAAACGTGAATCCAAAGTCAAGGAACTTTTGGAATTTGCCTTGGGAAGATATCGTGTTGATTAGGAAAAATGTAGTTGAAGAGAATCTGTTTGAGGTTATGAAACGGGTTTATAGCATAGATGAAGTTCAGTTCATGCAATTGGAAGTCCTGAATGTGTTTAGCTGCTACTCGTGGATAATGGAGCAATTGAAAATACTGAATGCCGCTGAAGAAGAAAGACTGAAGTCAGAGCTTAGCAATGAGGAAATTGAAGCAGGAGCGAAAGAGTTAGCCGATTATGGATATTACACAGCACTCAGGATTTTATGTCCTGACCTGACAAAACAGAATGAGTATATGAAACTGCCATACTCGATTATATTCCGAGAGCTGGCATGTTCCAACAAGGTAAATGAGATTAATACTAAATATCAAGAAAATGCTGCAGCAAAAAATAGAAGACCTGGTCAATAGTTACAATGCACCGGAACCAGCATTGCCGTTGTTCCATTATGCCTATGGAAAAGACCACTGGCAAAACTTGTGTGATCATGCCAAAGATGGTCTACTTCCATTCGTAGAGAGAAGCAAGTATTTCAAATTGCTTTGGGTGGATGAAGACGATGTGTTGAATGATTACTCAGCTGTCGATGGAACAACCTACACCGGAGAACTTTTGATATTGGCTTCTTCCATGATGAGCGATGAGAGTTATGAGTATAAGTTCGACACTCACATCAAGAACCTGAAAGCTTTGGCCAACAAGTTTCGTGATGATCTTGCAGATTGTGATGGATGGCTTGTTAAAAAGTGGAGCAAAACAGAAATTGAGAACATCTATGATAATAACCTTGATGGAATCAAAGTGCGATTCTCAATGTATCATAGCTAATGGAAAGAAAGGAAGCCATATATGCAAAGTATCTCGAGCGCCTGAGATTGAAACTGATTGCCAAGTATGATGAGCTTGGACTTCGTGCTTCAGGAGATTATGCTTCTGAGTTGGAGGCAAGGGTTGACAATGATAAGTTAATCATGTTCGGTGCTTTCCATTCTCAATTTATGGAACATGGAAGAGAACCGGGCAAGTTTCCTCCAAGACAAGCAATTGAGGAATGGATAGAAAACAAGACATCATTGCCAGCTATCTTCAGGGAAAAGAAATCACAGTTCGCGTTCTTGATTGCCCGAAAGATTGCAACGGAAGGTATTACAGTACCGAACCAGTATAATGCAGGGCAAGTGATATCAAGTGTAGTGGATGACTTCTTGGCCAAAGACATTTACGATATGGTCAATGAGTTGGGAGAAATCTATTTGAGCAGAATACAATCGGATGTAGTACAATTATTTAAAGAGGTAGCATAATGAGAGCAAGAATCAAAAACCGCAGGAATACAATCAGTAGAATAGTAATCACCTATGCGCTTCATTGGGGTGCATTCGTTTGGATTTATGGACTTATAAAATTTGCACAATGGCTATAACATTTACCAAAGACATCGCTACAGACAAACTGCTGTATGCCTACCTGAATAACATTATTGAGTTCAGTTCTAATTCTGTATTGACACCATCTACAGCTCACATCACAGGGTTCAACATTGATGCGCTTATATATCCAAATCCATCAGGCAAATTCTATTTCAACCTGAAGGATTACATCATTAAGGAGATCAACACCAAGAACTTTGTAGATGATTTGGTAACTGATTTAACTCCCGGTGACATATCCACTTTCCTTTTTGATGTCACTGACGGATGCTATCTTGAAGATACGCTTACCATCGAAATCACATTCACTGATGAAAGTACAGAAAGCATCACAAGAGATATTAAGTTCATCGCTGGCGTGGAGCAATTGGAGAAGTGGAAGAAAAACGAAATTGCATTCGCTGGAAATCCTTTGGTTATTCTTTCTCCGGTGGATAACAGAACCAACAATACCGTTAGGATGAAATACTTCGACGGATATCCTTTTGAATTATCCTTTGCATTGTTTACACCAGGAACAGTTAAGATAAACAATACCACCAATGGACTCGATACAACAATCGAACCTGCGGCAAAAGTCAACAGCTTATTCTTTTGTGATGGAGATACTTCGATATCGCTTGAAGACTTTCTTCCATTGACTGTTGGCACAAACAGATTGACATTTGATTTAGAAGGAGCGCCATTGGATATAAATCTATTGTTGGATAAAGTGGAAGCTACATGCGGTGTGTATATCAAGTTCCTGAATCAATATGGCCGTTGGAACTATTGGCTGTTCTCAGATAAGCACTTTAGAAACCGACGTTCCAAATATGGTGTAGAGCTGGAAAATGATTTCAATAACATTGAAGACACCATTTCACCTACGCTTCAGACAACAAAGGTTTCGGATGAAACTATCAAGGTGGCTTCAGAACGGATATACCGAGAGGACAAAATACTACTTGAGGGAATTACTGACAGTATCAAAATATTGATGTTCACAGGAGAGCGCTTTGCAAAGGCAAATCTTAATGACTGGATTGAAGTTACTCTGAAGACTTCAAACTTTTTGATTCATGATCACAGCAAGGAAAGATACAACGCCTACTTTGAATTTGATTTACCTACACGAAATCCAATGAGACTATGAGTTACTTGGCTTACATAAACGGAAATGAGATTGAGCTTGCCGACAGCAGGGACATTGCCTATAACAAACAGGTTAATGATCTTGCAGACTTGGACACTCGACAATCAAACTTCGCTCATAAATTCATTGTGCCACCAACAGCCAAGAACGTCAGAGCAATGGAAGGTGTTTACTTAACAGGCAATCAATCCAACATTCCATATCAGAAAAATGAATTTGATTTAATCGATGCAGATAGTGGAGAGCATTTGATTTACAAGGGTTGGGCAAACGTATCATTGGCAGGCAAGAAAGGCTATGAGGTAAATGCTTATGATGGCATCATCGACTTCTATCGAAGAATAGAAAACAAATCACTTACTGAGATTGGAATCGCTGACCTGAACCATGCAAAGAGTTTGGACAACATTGTGGCCAGCTGGGGAAACACGATGCCATACTTTTATGCCATTGCCGATTACAATGGCAAGAATAAATTTGTCACCGGAGGCGGTACTCCTATCGAAATCAATACAGACTACCAAGTGCCTAGTGCAAGGGTAAGTTACATTTGGGACCAAATACATTTGTATGCCGGTATGACTTACTCGGGTGCTTACTTCAACACAAATGATTTCTTGATTTGGTTTATGACATTTCCAAAACCAGTTCCAACACTGGTTCCAACAGTGGAGGAAGTAACACACCAAGGTTCTATTTTGATAGGAGATTTGGGAGACTTCGATTCATACAACGTTATGATTCACGATACATTCACAGCAACTCACGGAGAGTTCTACAGTAATGACCACGTTAAGATATTGGTAAGTGGTACTTTTAGATTGAAGGTTTCAGGAACATGGGATTCCAGTGGAGCAGATGGTTCAGTTGTATGGTTTTTGAAACGATTAATTTCAGGAGTTGATACAGTTGTGGCCAGTGGAACCATAAACGGAAACATTGATGAGGAAATCCTCATAGCTTGCAATGCTAATGATATACTGACTATCACTCGAAACAACTATGGTACCATTGGAGCTGAAGGTGCAGTCGCAACTTATCTCGATTATATCTTAGGTTATGAAGCAAACTTTGAAGCAGCGCTGGTTGATTTCAAAGCAACTGACTTCCTGAAAGAAGTTATGATTCGTGGAGGCCTTACTGCTTTCAAGGATAAATACAAAGACCATATCGTATATAAAAAACTAGATACTGTTCTTGCCAATCAAAACGTTGATGACTGGAGCGATTATTTTGTTTCCAAAGGCGATGAGAAATACAAAATCGGTAAGTATGCCAAGCGTAACAACTTCCGACATAAATACAATACTGAAAATGACACGCACAACGATGGCTACATTACCATTGATGATGAGAACCTGCAGGAAGATGTTGATATCATTGTTTCAAAAATCTACAGTCCTGAGTTGGAAACAAGTTCTATGGCAGGAAAATTTGTGAATATTTATAAAATTTGGGAAAAGGAACTTCAGGAAGACAGCACCATAAAGTACAAAGACCTTTCAGGAAGATTTTATTTCCTGAGATTCCAAAACATGTTAACAACAACAACCATTGCTTCTGAATCATTAAATACAGAGATGGCCGTTACAACTGTTCCGTTTGCGACTTATACAGGTTTGAATTTTCAGAATATAATAGCAGCCAATTATCCAGCCATAGAAAGCATTTTGGATAAAGGCAAAATGGTAGATGGCTACTTCAACTTATCACCGGTTGTAGTTAATAAATACGATTTTCAAAAATTGATTTATGTGAAACAATTGGCATCGTATTACCTGGTCAACAAGATTGTGAATTTCATAAAAGGAAATATAACCAAGTGCGAACTACTTGAAGTGGATTACAAAAAAACAGCTTCGAGCGGTCCACCGGAGAATACTGCTTCTTATATCCATATCGACAGCTTTACGGTAGATGGCTGTGTTATTACAGTTACCTACTCTACTGATGCTACAATCGGTACAAACATCAATTTGGTTTGTGAGCCAAATGATTTCGGTACACCTCCATTCTTTCCACCTGATCCAATCTTTGTGCATGAGGAAGTGGTAACCAACACTGGAGTAACGAATACAGTTTCATTTACAATGGAAGGTGGAAATTACTATATGATGAGCATGAACATAGAAGGTTTAGATATCGGCACACTTTATTCAAATGTAGTTTATTTCGAGAATACTGGAACATGTGAAATAATATCGCCATCGGAATTGGTAATTACAAACGTAACGCTGTTAAGTGAAAACGGATTAACTCAGACTTACCAAATTGACTTCACAACAGATGCAGTTCTTCCAAGAAATGTACAGGTTCAGAATTATAAAACTCCGGTACCAAGTGGAATCTTTGGAGTAACATTCGGAGGTTGGAGTGGCTACTCAGATAATGGTACAGCAACAACAACTTCAATCAATCACAGCGTCAGCAGAATATTTGGAGATGCATTGAAATTACAAATCAAAATAGGAACTAAAGAGTCTAACGAATACACAATATAGCCATGGCAGAAAAAGTAAAATTACTAGAACTTGACTTGGGAACTGATGCTGTCATAGCAAAATCAAAAGAGTTGAAAGATAGCTTGGCCAGTTCACGAGAGGAATTGGATAAGCTGAAGAAATCAGGAGAGGGAAATTCTGAAGCAGCTATCAAACTGGAAGCATCCATGAAGAAGCTATCATCTGAATATAACAATAATCAGAAAGTACTTCAGGCATTGGTTACCACCAACGGTAAAGCTATACCCATTTCTGAAAAAGTCAATCTTCTTTTGACTGAGGAGAACAGCACCAGGATAAAAGCAAAGCAATCCATTACGGAGATCAACAAACTGAAAGATGAGTTGAATGTGAATGTAAAGGAAGAAGCCGACTTATTGGATAAGCTCAATAAGAAAACTGAAGAACATACTGCATTTCTGAGACAAACAGGTTCTGAAGAAGATAAGCGCATCCTGAACATCGGCCGTTACAAGGAAGGCATCATGGAAGCGTTCGATGCAACTGGCCAATATAGTGGACAACTTTCAGGATTAACAAAAGTATATGATACCGGAACCAAAGTTATATCTCCTTTCACTGATGCTATCACAGCGAATTGGAAAGGCATGAAAACGGCTTCAGCAGAAACGGAAGGAATGGGTGTTGCTCAAAAAGGTTTGGCAGTGGCTACAAACATCGGAACCGGTGCAATGAGAATATTTGCTTTGGCAGTTGCAGCAACTGGTGTAGGTGCAATTCTTATCGTGATTGCCTTATTGATTGGTTACTTCAAAACCTTTGACCCGCTTATTGATAAGATAGAGCAAGGCTTCGCTGGTTTTGGCGCTGCCATTCGTGTAGTGCAACAAGTGATAGTTGGTTTTATATCAAACCTGAAATCGGTTGGGGACCTCTTTAGCAAAATAGGTGACTTCATTGCGCATCCCATAGATACGCTCAAAGCTGTTGGTAAAGAAATGGAGAATGCTGCAAGAGCTGCTGCAACTTTAAAAGCTGCACAACAAGACCTTGCCGATTCCCAAGCAGTACAAAGTAGCTTAAACAAAAAGCAAGAAGCAGAGATTGCACGATTGATAACTCAATCCAAAAACCGTGCATTGACTGAGCAGGAAAGAATAGATCTTCTTAAAAAAGCGGAGCAAATCAATAGAGATAACTTTGCTGCCAATTCAAAACTAGCGGACCAGGAATATGCTCAGGCAATTGAGAACGCAAGAATCAAAGGAGCATTGACCGAACAGGAAATTGCCAACTTAAAAAAGGTTGGTTTGGAATATGCCTATAAACTATTGAACGCTGGTAAAATTACTCAGGAAGAAGTTGACATGTTGGCCAAAGCTGAGGATGCTAAAACTGATATCTATGCCCGTTCCACAAATGAACAGGAGAAAATTATCAATCGACAAAATGCTCTTGCTGAGAAAGCACAAGCTGAAGCAGAGGCACGAGCCAGCAAACAAGCTGAATTGAGAAAGAAAGCACTTGATGAAGCTACTAACTTACTCAAAGCTGAATTGGATTTGTTGATATCATCACAAGGTATCAAGGCCAAAACACTTGATCAAGAAGTAAAACTTGCAGAACAGGTAAGCGAAAAGAAACTTAAAATTGCCCAAGCGGAATTCAATGCCTCAGCGAAAAACAAATCGGATGAACTGAAGCTGTTAATAGCTCAGAACAATGCCAAGGATGAGTTATTGAAGAAACAATCAGCATTGGTTGTGGATAATGCTTCACGTGAATTGAATGCGTTCATTGATGCTAACAAATCAAAAATCGACAGTCAGAAATTCTTTTCTGAAATGGTTCTTCAAGAAGAGCAACGTCGACTTGATAACATTCTCGCACAGCAATTGGCATTTGAGAAAATCAAATTCGACCAGGGTATTAGTTCTGAAACTGAATATCAGGATGCTATTAAAACTATTCAGGATGACTACCAAGCCAAACGTGATGAAGACTTGGCAATGCGTAAGGAAGCGGACACTGAGCAAAAGGCTATCGATTTAGAGAATCAACGTGCCTATGAAGATTTGCTTTTCCAAGATAACCTTGCTATACAGTTGGATAGATTGGAACAACAACGTATTGCTGACATAGCTGCTACTGAAAAAACTGGAGCAGACATTGATATCATCAATAAGAAGTATGCCGCTGCCAAAAACAAATTGGAAACACAATCCCGCATATCTCAGATTGATAACACACGTCAGGCCATTGGAGATATCAATGCTTTGATGACTGGATTCTTTGGAGAGAACAAAGGAGTTTCTACACTATTGGCCACAATCGATATGATACTTTCCATTCAGAAAGCCTACCTATCACAATTGCTACCAGGTGACCCGACTTCTATTGTTCGAGCACAATTGGCTGCATTAAAAGCTGGAGCATTCGGAGCGCTGAACGTTGCCAAGATATCAGGAGTTAAACTTGCAAGCGGTGGTAAAGTTGTTGGACCGGGAACAGGAACCAGTGATAGTGTTCCTGCAATGTTGTCTAATGGAGAAAGTGTGATAAACGAGAAGTCAACTTCAATGTTTGGTGGATTGCTTTCTTGGATAAATGAACTTGGTGGAGGTAAGAAGTTTGCTTCCGGTGGAATTGCATCTGCAGGAATAACATCGAGCCTGAGTGCTTCAGCTTCAAAAGTCAACATCATTGATTATGATCTGTTAGCTACCAAGATTGGAGAAGCAAATCTATTGTTACCACCACCGGCATTGAGTTATGAAGATTTTCACAAAGGAAATGATAAATACAAAAACGTAGTACAAGGAGCGAATCATGGGTAAAGCAAAAGATATTATAAACGGTTGGAGCAATTACTTCTTTGGAGGTGATGCAGCCAATAAGAAGTTGGCCAAAGAACGAGCGGACATTTGTGCGGAGTGTCCGATCGCTTCTTATGGATTGCATTCGGCCATACTTCCTGATATGGCCATAAAGAAAATTCAGGGGCATTATTGTGATGAAACAAAAGGAGGTTGTGGATGTCCATTGTCAACTGCTGTCAGGTCAAAAGATTATAAGTGTCCAGTTGGTAAATGGTAATAAAATTTATTACTATATTTGAACTATGTTATACACCAAGTTAAAACATCTTGAGAAAGAGATCAAGCAACTAGAAAAGCTTGGTGTTGTAGACCCGTCTTGGTCAAGGAACATAAAGATAATGGAGCGTTACGCTGAATTAAAAGCTGAAGATGTGTGTAACTTATGTGCTTATCATTTCATTGCTGAAGAAGAGAGAATCAGCTGGAGTTCAGTTAAGAAGATAGTCAAGCGACTATCGGAATAGTTCAGTAATTTTGCTTTCAGCTATAAGTTCCTCACGAGCTTTCAACATTGGCATCGGTACACCTTTACCGTTTTTATCCATCCACTTCAAATACTTATCGTAATCCTTTTCATTTTTGATTTTCAGCTTCTCAGCATTGATGTATGGATTTGAATTTCTTCTCCGGTGGATATAACCAAACACAGCAAACACCAACTTCACCCAAAGGTAACTGAGTGCTAGTCCTACGATTATTAATGTGCTGTAAACGAATATCATATTACAAATATACAAAAATGGTCAAAACGTGTTGACCTTTTTCATTATAAATACCATATACATTTGTAGTAATAAAATTTATTACTGTAATGAATCAAAAATATTTTAAAGCACTTCCAAACTTCTCTTCCCAAAACATCAATGTGGATAGAGAAAACGGTATTCTTAAAAATACTTGTGTGGCCAGTTTCGGAGATAACAAAAACGGAAGCTATTTCGATGATTTGTTCCTGAATGATTTGGTAAAACATGGTAATGAAGCTGAAGGAGGTATCAAGTCCAGGTTCGGACACCCGAATATGTGCGCTACTTCATTTGGAACGTACATTGGAAGATACAGAAACTTCTCTACCAAGGATGGGAATGTGTTTGCGGACCTACACCTTGACAACATCACCAAGAAAACATCAGTTGAGGGCAAAGGAATAATGATGTTTGACTACATAATGGATATGGCAGAAACCAATCCTGATATGTTCGGTAATTCAATCCACATCTTCTCAGAAACCTACGAAAAACCTATTGATGGCAAGGTAAAAACACTACACAATCTTGAAAAGTTCAAAGCAGTTGATTTGGTTGATGACCCCGCTGCCACTGATGCCCTTTTCAATACAAATCCTAATGACTTAGGTATCATTATTACAGACTTCCTTGATGAAAACCCAAAAGTTTTCGAAATGATTTCTACAAAACCTGAGATTGTAATGGACTTCTTTGAACGTTACAACACTTATGCAGATCGTAAATCCTTAAACAAATTTGATATGGACTTTTTTAAAAAATTCTCTAAAAAGTTTGGCGCTGATAAAAACAAAAACGATAACAAATTCGACATAGACGTTACTCTTGCCGATGGTTCTATCGTTACCGTTCAAACAGAAGCCGAACAACCGCAAGTTGGTGACCCAGTAGTGGATGACCAAGGAGCGCCAGTCGCTGATGGCGAACACATGCTTCCTGATGGAGGCTCAATGGTAACTGCTTCAGGAGCAATTACCGAAATCAAAGATGCACCGCCATCTGGAGACCCTACTGTTGCAGAAGTAATGCAGTCAGTAAATGCTTTGAGTAAAAAGTTTGATACTTTCTTGAAAGGTCAGGCAACTACTCAAAAGGAAAATGAGAAAGCATTTAATCTGCTAGCAGATCAAATCGTGGCTACTAAAAAACTTGTAACCGGGAAACCAGCTGATGAGTTTGAGACAGAAGATGAACCAGGAAAAGGAGCAAAAAAAGCTTACAATCCTGAGGCTGCCCAAAAATTGAGAGACGAACGTAAAAAATAAAATAATTTAATCTACTACTGTTATGGAATTAATAGACAATTTCAAAGATTTGGCGGATGATAAAAGATACATTCAAGACCTACGTGAAGTGGTAATGAATGATACTTTTTATGAGCCAACGGAAAATATGTTCACCATTGTACCAGGTATAAAGGGAGGACAGCAAGTTGCAGCTATGAAGGGATTCGAGTATGTAACAAAAAAATCAGCAGGTTGTGGTGGTGATGGTATCTCTCCTGAGTTCCCAGCATTCTCACAATTTTGGAATCCAACTTTACAAGAGGTAAAAATTCAGTATTGCTACTCAGATTTTGAAGCTTCATTCATACAATGGGGATTGAACAACGGATACAAAAGAAAAGACCTTGATGGAACTGCTCTTGGTGTATTCATTCAAGACCTTGTTTCTAAGGCTATGGCTTTGGATTTACAACGTATTGTTTTGATGGCTGACAAAGATATTGCTACTCAGGATATCCTTGGTGACGAAGCTGGAAAAGTAGCATTCTACAATTCTATCGACAAAGGTTTGATTCCAACATTGGCATACTTGAAAACTCTTCCTGAGTTCGAAGATGCTTTTGTGGAACTTGACAGAAACACAGGGGCGATGTTTGACCAGTTGGATTTACCAACTGAGTATGCTTTGAATCTTTTCGAATCAATCACAGATGATGTGTATGATTTCGATGGAGATATCTTTTTGACTTCAAACAGACTTTACAAAAACTACCAAAAGTGGGTTAAACGTGCAAACGGTTACGGATTGCAACAAGCGGTTGACCTTACTCAAAAAGGTATCAAAGATGTTTCTGTTGATGGAGAGAAACTGGTTCCGGTTGTACACTATGATCGTTGGAAAAAAGCAGACTTCGTTACCGGTGCCGGTGACAATGCAACAATCCACTTACCTCACTTTGCTTTGTTGACTCGTAAAGAGTACTTACAAGTAGGTGTTGATGATACAGCTTCTTTACAAAACATCGTGATGGAGTACATCGGCGGAGACAAAGAGGAGTTTTGGATTAAAGCTAACTACATGTTAGACTTTAAAATGGTGAACCCTTATGCGATGAAAGCCGCAATATAATAATCAAGGGAGTGTAACAACTCCCTTTAATACTTTTTATCATGGCAGACGATTGTAATGTAGACTTAGCAGGGGACTTCGCAGGAAAATGCGGATACAAACCTAAACAGGGAGTTGAGGAAAAATGGGCAATCAATTGGAAAGATATTGATTTTGAAGCCACTCAACTGGCCAACAGAAATACTACTGTTACCGCACTTATTTTGAAAGAAGATAAAAAAATCTACAAAGTACGAGGCAATGACAAAACCCACAAGGTTAAACATGCTTTAGTAGTTGGAGACTTTGGTAACGGTTATACTCATACTGATGAGGTGGTTGTCATCTACAAAGGTGAGAACGAAAGAGAAAGAATTCAGGAGCTTGTGGAAGGTGCACGTATCGTAACGATTTCCAAAAAAATCGATGGTGGTGTAGCTGGAGAGCTTAAATATGAAATTGCAGGTTTTGAAAGCGGAATGAAAATCACTAACGATGATTATGATTCTTCAGCAAACTCAGGTACAACAAATATCATTTGTGCTACCAAAGAGGGAGAGGAAGAAGCAACCGGTCTGAAACTGTTCATCATGGAAGGTGGTCTTGAAGCAATCGAAACCTGGATTACAGAAAATGAATTCGCTGCAGCACCTTAACCAAGAGGAGAAAGCAAAACTTCAAAAGATTTGGGATACTGACTATCAAACCATCGTGAGCGGTAAAGATAACGGTGTCCCTTTTTTGACTTATGTGTTTTCCCTACACTTCAAAATTTACGGAGAGACTTGCTCAACCTGTCCAAACAAATTACCCAGTTACATCAAAAAATTAAAATCTCTTAATACTAACAAAATCATGGAAACTAAAGAAAAATCAAATTTCGTTCTGAAAGGTATGACGACTATTCCGGTACCAGGAACATCAAGAGTGTACAGCAATGCAAACATGACAGATGAAATCGCTGTTGAGTTACTTGCTAAAAATCCAAAACGCAAAGCTTTGTTCTCTAAAATGCCAGAGGATGTTGATGCTTTGATTGAAGCATACAACTCAGGCGCTGGAGAAGGAGATGGTACTGTAAAATTCACACCTAACAACTTGGTTGAGATAGGCGACAAAAAACTTACCATCGAACAGGCTACTTCTCTTTTGGAGAAAATCGGTGTAAAAACTAGAGCCAAAACTGTTGACGGTGTTCAGGCTGCAGTAAACAAATTGGATGGTGACAAAGCCAAAGAGCTTATTGCATTATCACTTGATGTGAAAGACGAAACCATTGTTGATCCAAACGAAGATGATGGCGACGGAACTGGAGAAAGAACCAAAGAAGATGTTCAGTTTGACTTAGGTTTGGCAGAACAGGAACTTGAAGATTTGGAAGCTGCAGACCCAAGAGATGAAGCTGCTATCGAATTGAAAAAAGAAGCGATCACAAAGCTTTTGGATGAATTAGGTCCTCAAGAATAATAACTGATTCTTTATGAAAGCAAAGTCGAAAGTAGTTGACTCCTATAAAGAGGAGGACAAAGAAATTTTCAATAAACGGTTTGGGGTTATCTTCAATGGAGATGATAACCTCAAGCCTACTATTATTGAAAATCTCATCAACAGCTCTCCTACTGCTTTCCAATGCGCTTGGCTTTACGAAAGGTTCTTAGGTGGTGCAGGTTTTGAAGTTGATATGTCAGCCATAAACCTTTCAAACGGTGTGCTGCCATATTCTCCAAACAAATTACTTTTCGATGCTTGCGGTCCGTTATCAAGACATCAGGGTTTCTTTATGCACGTTCAGTACAATGCTAACTATGAGAAACACAGCTACAAGCTTTTCCCTTACATGCTTTGTCGTGTTGGTAAAAAAGACAGCAAAGAGTATTTCGGTAAGGTAGCACTATCACCAAAAGGATGGGGACGTGATTTGAAAAAGGAAGATGTCAAAGTGTACGATGTTTACAATCCAAGACATGAAGTAATTCAAGCGCAAGTTGATGCTGCAGGTGGATGGCAAAATTACGCTGGCCAAGTTTTCTTCTTCAAGTTCTCAAGCATTTCTACTTATCCAAAATCATTAGTTGAAACAGCATTCGATTTCGCTGATACAGAAAGCCAGCTTGGAAAGTATTACAGCGGTACAACCCGAAGAGGATTTACTGACACGAACATTATCCGACACAGAAAGTTTGATGACAAGAAAGACCAGGACGAATTCGATGAGAATGTAAAAAAGGTTTCAGGTTTTGAAAATGCTTCGTCAACTTTAATTCTTCAGGACGATTGGGACGATGAAAGAGAAAAGACCGGGAACTTTAAGTTCGACACTATCAAAAATGAAGTGCGTGCTGAGAAGTTTGCACACTTTGAAACATCATCGGCAAACTTTATCCGTAAGGCTTTCAAAAACATTCCACCTCAGTTGGTGGATTATGTAGCTGGAAAGCTTGGTAACACTTCAGGAGAGGATTTGATTAAGGCACAATCTGTTTACAACGCTATCATTTCCCGTGACCAGGAAGATTTGGAATTGGCATTTGCTGAATTGTTTAAAAACTACAAAGCCAATATCAATCCAAGTGGTAAATGGACAATCAAACAGTACTCATTACTTGATGATGGTACAGTGAACTATGGCCAAGGTGTTGATGCAAGTCAGAACTCAGGAGCGCCACAACCACAATCTGAAGAACAACTGGCACAAAAAGAAATTCGAGCTGCTCAGGCACAACTTCGAGGTTCTGTTGGTGGAGTTACTGCAATACTTGAAATTCAAAAATCAGTTGCTTCCGGTACAACAACAAATGAATCAGGAGTGGCCATGTTGGAAAACATATTTGGATATTCAAATGAAGTGGCCAAACAGATTTTAGGAGAACCAAAAATAATTGCACCAACTAATACAGATACAAATGGCTCTCAACCTACTAATTAATAAAGCAAAAGTATCAGCACTACTTCAGGTGGCCATTGGTATTCCTGAAACAGAGTTTGAGAAGTACATCGAGGAGGCTCAGAAGTTTGACCTGAAGCCATTGGTGTGTGAAGAGTTCTATTATGATCTGCTGAAAAATAAAGCTGAAGCAAATTTTGCTTCGCTTATCAATGGCGGTGAGTATGAGTTTGAGGATAAACCGTATGCACACGATGGAATTTGTGGTGTGTTGGCTTATTTCACTTATGCCCGGTTCCAATTAGATTCTCCAATAGTTTCCACCTCTCACGGAATGGTTGCTAAATCAACACCATTCTCAACACCGGTTCCTTTGGAAGACAGAAGAAGCACTTACTACAAGAAACGTGAGGAAGCCAATAAAATGATGGAAGATGTGGTGAAGTTCATTGAGAGAAGTATTAATGATTATCCAACTTGGGAATGTAGTTCCAGTTGTGGAAGTAAAAAAGGAGGTTCATTCTCAACACGAGTTATACAATGATAGTAATTGAAAACATAAATGCTCTAAAATTCAGGCTCAACGGAATTCCATATTACAAGAATTTCACTGGTGTCGTTCGTCAGGACAAAGTGAAGATTGTAAACGTTTACGATTCGAAGCTTTGCCTTTCTGAGTTGAAAGATTACACCCAGTATTCTGTTGACGGTGTTGTGCATGTTAATGTGGCCAATTTACAAGATGCATTATTGCCGGTGCTTTTTACTCGAGCTTCTTTAGGTAGTGGATTTGGTGGACTTGTAACCATTGGGAAAATGGTTTTTGATTATACAATCCCATCAATTGTGATTCCTGCAGGAGCACAAGTAATAGACATTCAGAATATGAATAATAACGGTGAGGTCATCGGCTTTACTGTAGTAGATGCAACCCACATCACAATCGACAATGGTTGCGAAACAGATGATAAAATTAAATTAATCTATATTTATTAAACCATGAAAAAAATACTAAGCTTACTAATATTATTGATAGGATTTACTTCTTTTGCCCAGGATCCTTGTGCAGCAAAACCGCAACGTTTTGATCGTATTAAAATGAATTGCCTTGACAACTCAACAGATCTAAATGATAGTATTGTTGTAGTGGGAAGTACTGGCATACAAAAATTGATGCGCAGAAGTGTTTTATTGACAGGTTTAAATTTATCTCAGACTTTACAAGAGGTTACCGATTTAGATAATCATTTAACTGATCGAGATGTATTAATGCGTAATACCGCAGACTCAGAATTTAAAGCTGATATTTCTAGCTATTATATAAAATATTTTGATACTAGTGGAGATGAATATACAAAACAACTATCTACTGGTTTTGACTATGGTAATACTGCTTTTAAAACTGCATTACGTTTTTTTACGCCTACAGCAAATAACACTATAACTTTTCAAGATGGTACCGGTACAGTTGCTTTTGTAAGTGATTTATCTGGCTATGTACCTTATTCCGGCGCAACTACGGACTTAAACATGGGTTACCATGATGTCAATGGCCGAAAATCATTAATGGTAAATGGTGGCGAAGGGGCTTATTTATCTGAGATAAATTCAGGCGATGACTCAGGAATATTTTCAGCAAATGCAGATCAAATAATTGCCTCATATAACTTTTCAGTTGATGTCTATAAATACGCAAATGAGCACATAATTTGCGATATAACTAATGGTGAGCTAGATTTATTTATGGGTAGTAATTCCTTTGCTTTAACTAATGATGGGATTTATACTTCAACAGGTAATGTAAGTACTTCACAAGATAATAGCTTAGTAGTAACTACTTTTGGAAGCGGGGTTGTTAATTATAGTTTTGGGCAAAGATCGATAGCCGGAACTATGAATATAGCCTTCCCAACAAATAAGACTGCAGGAAGTTATACTGTTGCAATGACTTCAGATATTCCAACACCAACTCCACAAGACTTACAGGGAGTTACTACTATCGGAAACACTACAACAAATAAAATTGAAATCAATAACACTAGCTTTGATGCTTTAAAAATTTGGGATCCAGCATTAAATACAGATTGTATAATTGCAAGGAATAATATATATTTAAGAACAGCGAGCGCTTGTTATACTGGACTTGATACGACTACAGCAACAGATCCATATTTGATTTTTGGTACTGGTTCAAAATCGGCAAAATTAAGAATTAACGCTTCGCAACCTTCAACAAACATAGATTTAAGTTTACCTACAACAAGCGGCACTATAGCTTTAACTTCCGCTTTAACCGGTGGAACGGTAACAAGTATTCCTGATGGAACAACAAACGGAGTCACCTGGAGCGTTGCAACCCGGACTACTACACCTACTTTTTCATTTTCATTAGGATCTATAACACCGACAGCAGTAAATGTATCTGGTGCAACGGCTTCGACAGTTGCGGAATTTGACGGCAGTAAAAATTTAATTTCAGCAACAAAAGGAACAGCTTACAATAAATCATTTGGTACAGGTACAACTAATGTTCCTGAGATTGGAGCAACTTTAGGAAACAGTCAAATAGTTGAAACTGATGCAAGCGGTAAATTAATAACAGCTGCAAAAGGCACCGCTTACAATAAATCGTTTGGTACGGGTACAACAAATATTCCTGAAATTGGAACAACTTTAGTTGCATCAAGAGGATTAACAACAGACGCCGGCGGTAAATTAAAATCAAATGCTACTTCAGCTGTCCAAAGATGGCAAAGCGGTGCGGACGGAACTTCAGTAAGTGCAACCACTACACCAACGATCACTTATTCTCAGTTGATACCGGGTGGTACTTTTGTAACTGGTGATGTACCTCGTATTTTTGCAAGAGCAACATCAAATGCAGCTAAAACAGCGACAACCGATTTTACTATCTATGTAAATACTTCAAACTCTTTAAGTGGTGCGACACAAATAGGCCAAGTAGCAACAGGATCAACAACAAGAACAGCAATTATAGAAAGACACTTAGCTATAAAAGGGGCAACCACTAAAGTAGTAACAGCTACATCTAGCGCAGCTTTTGAAGGAACTCCAACAGGCGCAGAATCAACATTAACAATTGACTGGACAGTTGACCAGTATATTATGGAAGGTATTACCCATTCTGTTGCACTCGACGAGATGCATGGAGATTGCTTTAAAATTATTAACTAAATATAAAAACAATGAAAAAAATTCTTTTATTATGTGTGCTTGTAGCACAATTAGCAATTAGTCAAGTAAGAGTAAATGATTATGCTTTTACTTCTTTTGATGGAACTTATACGGCTTTGACCGGTGGAACAGTGTGGCAAACAGGACCAACATTAAATGTTGACGCTTACTCAAGTGAGATTACTTTACCAAATCCTTTTACTGTTGGAGCTGATAGCTACAATGTCATCAGAGTTTATGGCAATGGGTTTGTAACGTTAGGAAAAGGTTTGAATAATGGCTACGTCATGGATGCCAATGTAAAATCTCCCATTTCCAATACTGTAAAAGCCTGGGCATGTGATTATGTGATTTCAGGATTTGGAACAAACGTAGTGGCTTCCCAATTCGGAACACCTGAAATACGATACGGACAAAATACTTCAGGAGATTTTGTTGTGCAGTATCAGGATTTAGCAGTATCGGGTTTTACACAGACACGAGCTACTTGTCAAATACTTTTAAAATCAGATGGCAAGACCATTCAGGTTATTTACGGACCAAATAACACAGGTCAGTCAAATGTAGTTTCTCCACAAGTAGGATTACGTGGTAAAGCCATACTTAATATTCAGTATAACTATTACGAATTTCCTGATTGGGTAACTCGAAGCGTTCCAAAAAACAGCAATGCAAATGTTTTTGAGGCAAACAACAATTGGCCAAATAATAGTAATGGAAAATTAAGTTCCAGTACGGTTTCATGGTCTGATGGCACAACTGTATTGCCAACTTCAGGAAGGATATTTCAATGGCAACCTGCTAGCCTAAGTAAGAAGTAAAACAAGTAACTCAAAACTTTATATAAAAATGGAAAATTTTCTAAACACAAAATGGGGTAGTTTCCTCAAAACCTTTTTAGGGATTGTATTGGCCTATATGATGGCTCACGGTGGAACATTGGCAACTCTTGGATTATCAGCATGGCTTGGTGCAATTTCTGCTTCTTTAGCTGCCTTTTTCATCAAATGGATGACAGGAGAAACGGGTGGTTTTTTCAACACTTGGTATGGAGGCCTTTTAAAAACTTTCCTTCTTGTAGGATTAGGCTATGTAGTTGAACATGGAGGTTTAATTGGATTGAATTGGGGTGCACTGGTTAATGCTGGTGTAGTAGCTGTAATTACAGTTATCATCAATGCCCGAAATCCTGCCGATACTAGATACGGTTCGAACAAAGAATAATCATAAGGGCGGTAGCAATGCCGCCTTTATTTCAATCTCTTAAATGCTATTGCCATGACTACAATCGATAAACAATCCTTTAAAATAACCATTCCAAGTGTTGTTTCTATTATCGCCTGCACCAGTACAATTATAATGTTTTTGTACAGTTTCAGAGACCAAAATACTGCAGAAAACAATGCGGTTAAAGAAGAAATAATGAGTTTAAAAAGTCAGTTTCAAATTCAAAACGGACAATTTCTTGTTTTAAAAAACAATATCAAAAGAGATAGCGCCGATCGTAAAAATGACAGAATTGAAACTCGTGACGAAATCAAAGAGATTAGAAGTATGCTTTTAAAAATGTCGCCTTATAATCAAAAACCAATGGCCTCTAACTAATGACACCAATAGCAAATAAAACTCTTCCTGATAACATCAAAAAATTTTTGATGCTTCTCACTCTTACTGAAGGTACTGACCGGGACAGAACACCATACAATGAATTGTTTGGCCACACTAACTTTGTTGGATATAAGTCACATCCCAACATCATTATAAAGAAAGGTGGTTATGCTAGTTCTGCTGCAGGAAGATATCAGGTTCTTTACAAAACTTTCTTAGGATTGAAAAAGAAATTCCCTTGGCTTACATTCTCACCGGAACATCAGGATTTTATTGCAGTAGAATTGATTAAGCAGCAAGGCGCTTACAAATTAGTATTATTGGGTAAATGGGAAGATGCGATCAAAAAAACAAACGATTGTTGGGCTTCTCTTCCTGGTTCTCCTTATGGCCAACCAACCCACAAAATGAAAGATGCACTTAACTTTTTAGCAACCGTAAAACTATAAACCATGAAAATCTATCCAGTTGAATTTTACAAAAGCTTTTTCCAATGGCGTTGGAGAATAAAAGCGAACAATGGGAAAATCATCGCTAGTTCAAGCGAGGGATTTTGGAACAAAAGTGATTGTGAGCATAATGCTGAAATCACAGGTCAATCATTATCGGGTCACTTCGATATTAAAGTTAAACATACAGTATCATGAAAAAATGTATCCTTACATTTTTTATTCTGCTAACTTTATCCAGCTGTGATATTACCAAGCAAGCCACCAAAGAAAAGGGAGAAGCTAATGGTAAAGACAGCTACGAGAATAAAGTCTTCAGGAAAGGTGATACCGTTCATTATTCGGTGCCAAAAATCAATTATCGAGATACAGTTATTTATAGAGTAAATCGAATGGGAACTACAATTGCAACCCAATATGATAGTTCAGGACAGATCAGGAACATAGATTGTTTTGCATCGGCCATCGAAGAGATGACAAGACAGAACCGTGAGTTCTTCGAGCAATTCAAAAACAAAACCAAGGACAAAGAAGAGAAGTTTGATTCTACTATCATCCTTTACATTATAATTGGTGTTGTCATTCTTGGGGCTATTGCCTTATTCCTTATGTATAAATCAATCAACAAAAACAGTGCTGCAATAACCACTATATTACAAAAACTCGATTTAACAAAATAACAATTTGGTTGATTGTTTGGTTAGTTGTGGGAGGAAAGGCGTAGCTGTAATGGCTACGCTTTTTCAATTTATGCAAACTTGTTGTCCATAGTCATCAGTCGTTGCATCTGTCTATCTTTCTCACCTACTGCATAAACATTTTCCACCATTTTTGTATTGGTGTGGCCAGCTTGTCGTGCTGCATCTTCCTTTGATAATATCATTGTTGTTTCATCAAGATTCAAATGCTTCAGAACCCTGAAGTCACATGTTATTCCAAGCTTTATTTTGACATGCTCCCTCCATCTTCTTGTTATTTGATCGCGACGAATTTGATTTGCACCAGGAAGAAGACCAACTGAGAAAACATAGTCGTTTGATCTTCCACCAAACAAAGCTTTTCGCCATAATGCTACAGCAATATTCTTAATCGGACGTTTTACCCATTTCTCCTGCTTCCCTTTTTTAATCAGTGTTTTGTAGTATTGATTGTCCAGGTCTACATCCTTTATTTGCAACCTCAACAGTTCCACAATTCTTCCACCGGAATGAAAATACAGAACCATGAAACGCCAAAACTCAGGATAATTGTCTTTCAAATGTTTATTGATGGCAAAGCGCTCATAGTGATTAAGAACTTCACTAATTTTCTTTTCTTGGACCCGCTTCTTCATATCCTTTATGATATTACTTTCAACAGCTTCGAACTCCAACAGCTCGGAGTATATCATCTGAAGATTACAACGGTATTTATTAAATTTATGTCCTGAGAATTCGCCTTCAGTTCTCTCTAGGTTCTCAATGATAAAACGGATGTGCTTTCTTTTTACTTCTGAAATTGTCAAAGTATCAAAACGTAATTGCTCAGCGGATTGCTTTACATATTTCAATACACTTTTCAAATCTCCAGCTGTACTTTCGGCTACCTTCATGTGATTTTTTGCAAACTCCAAGGCTTCCAAAAATAACGTTTCTGGTGTAACATCTTCAGGTTTGCTTTCCACTGGAATTACTTCTTCAGGAATGTCAAACATGAATTTTTTGGTAATAGGATTATAGCCTTGATCTTCGAAAAGTTTTGGTATTTCTGCCAGCATATATCGAATAGCAGCTTTACGTTCTTCGAGTGTATGGAACTTATTTGCCTTTCTCCTGAATGGAAATCCATTAGGATACTTTTTGGAAAATAAAGGGTCATAGAAGTAACATTGCACGTACCAATTCTTTTTCAAAGAGGCTTTTGCAGTAGTTGTTTCCCAGTTTTCAGGAGAAACCCATAGCTCAGTATATGAGCAATTGTTGTGGATTGTTTTCATCTGTAATTACATTGACGTTAGTATTGCCGTTTTTGTAACTACACGAATCGAAAGTGTTTTTTAGAATTCCTCAACCCCTGTTGGGATAAGGGTTGAGGCTCTTTTTTAATTTGTAGCGAGAGAGAGATTTGAACTCTCGACCTCAGGGTTATGAATCCTGCGCT
>Ga0208262_1000101_pt1 | contig 41784 bp, 39 predicted proteins | sample LakWasMet15_LOW5_2_FD_183863 | JGI IMG/M metagenome (GOLD analysis project Ga0208262, IMG submission 183863) | Freshwater sediment methanotrophic microbial communities from Lake Washington under simulated oxygen tension - Sediment Metagenome... | ecosystem: Environmental > Aquatic > Freshwater >... | reverse complement strand
TTCCTTGTTTGTTCAAGTTGGCTGGAGTCAATGGCCAACCCACAGCAGCAACGATTTCTTTGTTTTTGAAAAGGTTATCCAATTCACCTGCTGAAGCCCAGTTTTTACGGACTTGAGGTTTCATTGCAACCAATTTTGCTTTACAGGCTGCCAATTGCTCTTCGGTCATATTGTACAAAACCGATTGGTCTGTTTTGTCATAACCCAACATTTGAGCAGCTAAATAAATAGTCGAAATATCATCATACAAGGCAATTTTTCCTTTGTATTTTGGATCCATAAACAATTCCCAAGAAGTTGGTGCTTCTTTAATTACATCGGCATCGTAGATTAAATAATCTGGTCCCCAAGTGAATGGCATTCCATAGATTTTTCCGTCTTTTTGGACATCTTTCATTCCTACAAGAACTGGCGAAAGCGATTTCCAAGCCGCAATTTGACTTTCATCAATTGGCTCTACCAAACCGGATTCAACAATATAACCAGCAACATCAGACGACGGCGTGATTACATCGTAACTTGTACCACCACCACTTTGTAATTTAGAAACTAATTCATCCGATGAACCAAAATAAGTTCCTTTGACAGTAACTCCGTATTTTTCTTCAAATGCTTTGGTAAACGAAGCATCGGCATAGCCTTCCCAAGCAAGAATATTCAAAGTTGAACCTTTTAGCGCAGCTAAATCCACTGTTTTAGCTTCTTCCTTTTTTTTGCCACAGCTTGAAACCAAGCCAGCAATTACCAGTAATGATACTACGATTTTTTTCATTTGTTTTATGGTTTTAGTTAATAGAAAAATAATTAATGATTTTCGCTTAATTTTGTATTTGGGTCCAATGGCCAATACATCAATACTGAACAATTTCCGCTGCGTGGATCGTCTAAATAATCGAATAATGGTTCCACCAAAATGAATCCGCATTTAGTTTGAGCCGTAACGGTTGGATCAATAATTTCACCTTTGATTAATTTGTCGCAATATTCGGCAATAGTCATTTGGTCTTTTACCTTATCAAATCCAATAGGCATTCCGGCAGTCATTTGGCCTTTAGTTCCCATTGCCCTGGCTACTTCCTGACGCGCATTGTAGATTTGTCTTCCAATTCCTTTTCCTTGATAATCAGGATGAACGGAAACATCTAAACCATAAAGCCAATCCGCTTTTGGGTCGTGCGTTCCCAACCACAAATTATCGGAAATCTCCAAGAAAGTATGATGTCCCTTGTGGTAATTTTGCATCAAAGTTGTTGTTGCTGCAATAACTCTATCTCCATCTAAAACAATCATTTGCCCCTCAGGAAAAATCTCAATATGTCTTTTGTATTGCGCTTCCGTCATAAGTTCTTCTTCCGATAAAGTTGGAAAAACAATTTTTTGAAGTTCAGCTTCTTGTTTTGCATACTCTGGAGTTGCTGTTTGCAAAATGTATTTGCCTAAAATTTCTTTTTTCATAATTTAATTTTTTAAGACATATTTCCGTAACTGATTAATTTTAATTCCAAATATTCTTTCAATCCTTCGGAACCTGATTCGTGACCAATTCCGCTGCTCTTTATTCCCACGAAAGGCAATTCGGTTCCGTGAGCAGCCCATTCGTTTATTCCTACCATTCCAAATTCTAAATTTTCAGCATAGAAATTGGCGGTTTTGATATGATTCGTAAACACGTAAGAAGCTAAACCATATTCAGTATCATTTGCCCATTCGAGCACTTCTTCTTTGGTTTCAAAAGGAATCACAATCATCAATGGGCCGAATACTTCAGTTTTGATGAATTCTTGATTTTGTCTGGCTTCAATCAAAGCCGGATGAACGAAAAATCCTTTTTCCGAAGCTTCTCCTCCAATATGAATTGTTGCACCTTCGCTTTTTGCTTTTTCGAGCATTGCCAAGGAATGTTTTTGCTGGGTTTTATTAATTAATGGCCCAACAAAATCAATATCGCCGCCATTAATTCCGGTTTTCAATTTCGAAATATCTTCTTTTACAATCGATATAAATTGATTGAAAATACTGGAATGCACGTAAAAACGCTGTGGAGAAACACAAACCTGACCACAATTTCTCAATTTGGCAACAATTGCCTGATGCGCAATCGCTTCAACATCCACATCTTTTTCGATGATAACCGGAGCATTTCCACCCAATTCAAGCGACAATTTAGTCGATGTTTTGGATGCACCATCCATTAATATTTTTCCAACTCTTGTGCTTCCCGTGAAACTTATTTTTTTCAATAAAGGATTTTCAATCATCTCCGTTCCTGTAGAAATTGGCTCCGTGTTGATTAAGTTGAAAACCCCTTTTGGAATTCCGGCTTCGTGCAACGCTTTTGCCATATTAAAACTCGACAAAGGCGTGAATTCCGAACCTCTCATTACCACACTACAACCCGCTGCCAAAGCCGCCGCAACCGCTCTTGCAGGATTATAAGCCGGAAAATTCCAAGCCGTAATCACACCCACAACTCCCAATGGCTGATAAATAACCATCGAACGTTTGTCTGCTCTGCTTGACGGAATTACACGTCCATAACTGCGTTTTCCTTCTTCGGCGTACCATTCAAAAAGGTTGGCTGAAACCTGCCATTCGCCACGAGATTCCAGCATTGGTTTTCCTGTTTCCAGCGACGTTTCTTTGGCGAAAGCCTCAGCATTGGCACGCATATAATCGGCTGCCTTTTTTAAAATTTCGGCTCTAAAATAAGGTGTTGTTTTTTTCCAAGTTTTAAAAGCTTCATCTGCTGCGTCAATTGCTTTTTTACAATCATCGGCATTGCCAAAAGGAACTTTCTCTAAAATTGCTTCGGTCGATGGACTTTGTAAATCCCAAGTGTTACCGTTTAAAGCATCACACCATTCACCGTTGATATATTGTTTTTTCATTTTTTTTATTACAAATTGTACGCTGATAAACGCAGATTTGCTAAAGCAAAAACGCTGATTTCAACGGATTTTAAAATTTATGATATTACTTCTTCAATAGTTTCTTCCAAAATCATTAAGCCTTTTTCCAAGATTTCATCTTCAATAAATAAAGGACTTAATATACGAATGCAATTTCCGTAAGTTCCGGAAGTGATTACAATTAATCCTTTTGCAAGGCATTTATCTACTATTGCTTTTGTTGAAACACCATCAGGAAGTCCGGTATTTGGATTAAAAAATTCGATGGCCAACATTGCTCCCAAACCACGAACATCAGTGATATTTTTCGGATATTTTGCCTGCCATTGGTTGAACTTTTCACGAACTACCTTCCCCACTTTTTCACCGGCAGCATTGATGTTGTTCTTTTGCATATAATTGATGCTTGCCAACGAAGCCACACAACTCAAGGGATTTCCTAAATAAGTTCCGCCAATAAGTCCCGGTTTTACGGCATCCATAATTTCGGCTTTACCAATAACGGCACCAATTGGCATTCCGCCACCCATTGATTTTGCCCAAGTAGATAAATCTGGTGTTACGCCATAATGTTCGAAAGCCGCCCATTTTCCGGTACGACCGAAACCGGATTGCACCTCATCAAAAATCAAGAAAATGTTATTTTCGGTACAGAATTTACGCAAATACTGCACGTATTTTTTAGAAGCAACAGTAAATCCGCCTTCTCCCTGCACCAATTCCAGAATAATAGCAGCCGTTTGAGTTATCGAGACTGTTGATGAAAACGTTTTGTGCAACTTCATAATCATCAAATCATCGAACTCATCTTGAGTCATTCTGCTCTTCATACTTGGTTTGTAATACGGATATTCCAAACGATATACTTCAGGTGCATAAGGTCCTGCACCTTCTTTGTATTTCACGTTTGATGTCAAAGTCATTGCCATCATTGTGCGTCCGTGAAACGAACCATCATAACAAATAATCCCTGATTTTCCGGTTACGGCACGAGCAATTTTGATAGCGTTTTCAACCGATTCTGCACCTGATAATGTCAACATAGCTTTCGTTGATTCGCCGTGTGGCAATAGCTCACACAATTTTTCGGTCAAGTCCAAATATTGCTCATAAACAGAAACATTGAATGAAGCGTGAATGAATTTATCGGCTTGATTTTTTATAGCATCTATAATTTCTTGCACACCGTGTCCTGCATTATTTACACCAATTCCTCCTGCAAAATCAATTAATTCCTTGCCATCGGCATCAATGATTATGGCTCCTTTGGCTGATTGAATACTAGATGGGTTGAAAATTCCTAATGCGTTTGGAACGCTATTTTTTCTTCTTTCGTAAAGTTTGTCGGTATTGTTCATTTTTTTACTGTCTTGATAATTTTGCTAATTCTAAATCGGGTTGCGAAAATTTATGAATTTTCATATACATATTGGTTTTGGTATCAAAAACGCCTTCTAAAGTGTGAATTTTATCCCCTAATAATTCGTTAAGATGTTCCATATCTCTACACATTACGTTGGCTTCGATATCATAATCCCCAGAAACTGATGCCAAAAAACTTATTTCGGGCAACTTGGTCAAAGACTCAAAAACAGCATTCATTAAGGACTTTGGTTTGACTGAAATCAAAACGCTTGCATAGGCATTGAATCCAATTTTATTGGGGTCAATCCTACCAATTATTTTCAAAGTTCCGTCTTCGACTAAATTGATAAAACGGTGGCGAATCGTGCTCACAGCCACATTAATTTCTTTCGAAATTTCAGTAAATGACATTCTGCCGTCTTTTTGAAGCAGTTTTAATATTTGATAATCTAATTCGTCGTCGAGTGCGCTCATTGCTTTTTTCCTTAATCCTGTCAGGGTTTAAAACCCTGACAGGGATGGTTAAATTTTATATTTTAATTCTCCGTGTATCCAGGTTTCACTGGCTTCAACGGCAGAAACATCTTCTAATTCAAAAGGGTTTTTATTCAAAACAATAAAATCGGCATATTTCCCTTTGGAAAGACTTCCTTTTTTGTCTTCTAAATTATCAGCAATGGCACTTCCCACAGTATAAGCTTTCAATGCTAGCTCAAAAGTTACTTTTTGGCTTTCGCCAATGACAAAGCCGTCAGCCGCTTTTCGTGTCACCGCGGTTTCCATATTGACCCAAGGATTTATTTCTTTCACCACGGGACCATCCGTAGAAAGAGCCAAATTTATTCCGTTATCCAAAACGGTTTTACATGGATAAACCACGTCCAACAAATCATCCGTTAATGTGTTTTTGAAATTATTGGCCAATTCGTAGATGAAAATCGGCTGCATTGCGGCAGTCATATTCATCGTCTGGAAATCCTTTATATTTTCATTGGATAAAAACCCAACGTGTTCAATTCTGTGTTTTAAAGTATTGTCGATTTTGAATAAATCGCGATACACTTTCAATGTCAAATCGACGGCTTGATGACCAATAGCATGTGTTGCCACCGAAAAACCTTTGTCAACGGCTTCTTTGGCTGTTTCGAAAAATTTATCATAATCCAATCGCAAGACACCTTTGTATCCATCGGTATTTTTGTAAGGAACGTTCAAAGCTGCCGTAGCCGAACTCAAACCACCATCAGAAAAGAACTTTACGGTTTTTATTTGTAAAAATTCCGATTCGTATTTGTCTGGCAAAACCTGAATTTCGTCACTTCCGTCAGGAATTCTGAGCGGAAAAACATTCATTCGCACTTTTAATAATCCTTCTTTATCCAATCGAATATAAGCGTCTAAAAGTTCTTCGTTTGCGGCAGGATCAGTCGCGCTTGTAATTCCGAGGCTCAATAAATAATTATGCGCTTCGAGAATCATATTTTTGTATTCTTCGAAAGTAAAAGCCGGAATGTTATTCATAATTAACCCCAAAGCTCTTTCAGTAAAAATACCTTGCAGACTACCGTCTTTATTTTTTCGGATTTCTCCGCCAAAAGGTTCTTCAGTTGCTTCTGAAACTCCCGAAATTTCTATGGCTTTTGAATTGGCAATACCAATGTGGGCACAAGTTCTAATCACAAAAACAGGTCGGTTCGAAATCACTTCATCCAAATCTTCTTTAGTAGGTAATCGTTTTTCTTCGAGCACCATTTCGTTGACTCCACGAGCCATAATCCAATTTGATTTTGGATTTTTATCCGCAAATTCCCTTAATTTTTCTTTGAATTCCACTATGGATTTTATGCCGCGAACGTCAAGCATATAGGTTCGAAGATGCCCAATTTTCCATACGTGAATGTGTGCATCATTGAGACCTGGAATAATGGTTTTTCCTTGAAAATCAAATTCTTTGGAAAAAGAAAAGAATTTATCTCGTAAATCTTTTTCATTTCCAACTGCTTGAATTTTGCCCAAATTATTAATAACCATGGAATCAGCTTTTGAAAAAGCCTCATCCATAGTGATAATATTAGCGTTATGTATTAATTTGAAATTCATTTTATTGGTTTGTCGAAAAGTTTTAGCCTATTAATTTATTTAGGCTCTTTCAGTTAAAACGTCCGCAATTGCTTGTTCGATGACGTCCATTCCTTCGTTTAATTGTTCGTCAGTGATGACGATTGGAGGCAAGAAACGGATACAGTTTGTGTATAAACCGGCGCGAATTAAAATCAAACCATTAGAAACACATTTTTTGATAACTGCCATAGCAAAATCCATATCTGGTTCTTTGGTTTTTCTGTCCTTCACGAACTCAACGACAAGCATTGCTCCCAACCCACGAATATCTCCGATGATTGAAAATTTATCTTTCATTGCCGTCAAACGACTAACAATAATATTACCAACGTGAGTGGATTTTGCTAAAAATTCTGGCGTGTTAATTTGTTTTACGGTTTCTAAGGCAGCAACAACTGCAAGCGGACTTCCGGAATATGTTCCTCCCACTCCACCTAAATGCGGTGCATCCATAATTTCGGCTCTTCCCGTAGTAGCACTAATTGGCATTCCCGAACCGATAGATTTTGCCATTGTTACAATGTCTGGAATTACACCAGAATGTTCGATAGAAAGGAATTTTCCTGTTCTTCCTGCACCTGCTTGAACCTCATCCGCAATGAAAACAATACCGTGTTGGTCGCAAACTTGTCTAATTTTTTCAAGGAAACGTTTTGGAACCGGGATAAATCCACCTTCACCTTGAACTGGTTCAATGATAATTGCAGCCACCGCCGATGGATCTACGTGAGAAATTAGATTTTGGTCAAAACGTTCAATGCAAAAATCGATGTATTCTTCTTCGGTCATGCTATCCGGTTTTCTGTACACATTTGGTGAATGAAAACGATAAATGTCTGGAGCAAAATTTCCAAAACCTTTTTTGAACAAACCATATTTACTGGTCAAACTCAAGGTAAGCATTGTTCGTCCGTGATAAGCTCCTTCAAAACAGATTACAGCTGGTCTTTTTGTGAAATATTTAGCTGTAGAAATAGCATTTTCAACTGCTTCAGAACCAGAACAAGCTAATAAAGTCTTTTTGGGAAAATCGCCAGGAGTCAATGAATTAAGCAATTCGGCAAATTCTATATACGGCTCAAAAGTGGTTACAAGTGCACCAGTATGAATGTATTTGTCCATTTGATCTTTAATCGCATTGACAACTACCTCGGGTCTATGACCTAGATTCACCATTCCGATTCCACCTGCAAAATCAATTAATTGGTTTCCATCGACATCCCAAACCAAAGCTCCTTCTGCTTTTTCAACAACCACTTCGGTAGATTTTCCTAAACCGGCTGGCAAAGCTGCCATTCTTCTTGCTAATATTAACGCGCTTTTTGGACCAGGAATTTCTGATACTTTTTTAATATGTGTTCCCATTTTTTTAGTTTTTAGGCCTTTGGCGAAAGCCAATAGCCAATCATTATTTATTTAAAATATTTTTCTTCTAATTTATAATTTTCATCGACTGGATAATACATCAAGATGCTTGCATCGCCCGATTCAGGATCACTTATATAATTGTATAAAGGCTTAATCCATCGAAAACCAGCTTTCATTTGAGGTGTAATTGTTGGGTCAGTAAATTCATTATTTCCTAATCTTTCACAATATTCTTCAATGGTCATTTGGTCCTTTACCATGCCATAACCAATGGTCATTCCAGCAATTATTTGCGCTTTTATTCCCAATGCACGGCAAACTTGGTGACGTGCTTTGTACATTTCTTTGGAAAGTCCCAATCCTCTGTATTCAGGCAGCACTCCCATATCGAAACCGTACATCCAGTCACCATTAGCTTTGTGAGCATTTGTAATCCATAAATTATCGCAGGAATCCAGAAATGTATGTTCGTGTTCTGGAAAATCACATCTAAATGTACTCGCAGAGCCAATAACCAGCCCATCTTTCTCGACAACCAGTTGACCTTCTGGAAATATTTTGATATGATTTGCAAAATGAGCTCGATTCATCAACTCTGATTCATGCAGAGTTGGAAAACATTTTGCTTGTACATATTCCATTCGTATTGCATCTTCAGGAGTTGCATTTCTAACTATGAAACTTCCGTCTAAAACTCTATTACTAATCAACATTGATTTTTAATTTAGTGTCATTTACTAATTCTAAAATTTGGATCTACCGGAAAGTACATCAGCACACAAGCAAATCCAGCCTGCGGATCATTAATATGATTATAAAGAGGTCTTATCCATCTAAAACCGGCCTTCATTTGCGGAGTAATCGTTGGGTCTGTATATTTCTTAATTTCTAGAGCATAACAATACTCCTCAATAGACATTCTGTTTTTTACCCTGCCGTAACCTATCGCCATTCCCGCAATTAACTGCCCTTTTAATCCTAGTTTTTTTCCAATTTCTTGTCTTGCCAAATATAACTCTCTAGAGAAACCCATTCCTCTATATTCAGGCAAAACTCCAATGTCAATTCCATACATCCAATCGCCGTCAGCAATATGAGAATTGGTTATCCATAAATTATCAGTTATTTCAAGATAAGTAGGGTCATTTTCTGGAAAATTGCTTCTCATAGAACTGGCAGAACCAACGATGATTCCATCCATTTCAATTACAATTTGCCCTTCAGGAAATATTTTTATATGATTCAAAAAATGATTCCTATTCATCAATGCTGATTCGTGCAAGCTAGGATAACATTGTTTTTGAACGTACTCCATTTGAATAACGTCATCTGGAGTAGCGTTCCTAATTATAAAATCTTCTAAAATTTCTTTTCGAATCATAAATTAAATTATATTATGAATCCGGCTATAAGATAAACTACAGACGAAGCCACAAAAATTATCATTTGATAAGGAAATTGCGAAATTCCGTGTTTCATCATATCTACTTTACAAGATTGAGCTGTAAGCACCCTGTTGTCAGAGAAGAAACAAGCCGCTGCACCCCATACGGTTCCTGATGCCAATGCTCCCTGTGTTAACCAGAAATCTGCTCCAACCTGATTAGATAAAATGGCTGTAGTAGGAACAAGAATTGCATAAATTCCCCAGTTTGAACCTGTTGCCCAACAAATCCAAGCTACTAATGCAAAAACTATGAATGGTAAAGTTGCGCTGTTTAACCAACTAATTCCCTCTAAATGAGAAGCTACAAACTCATTAAACCCTAATGCGTTTTGAACATCTTTTAATAAATAAGTGAATCCTAAAACTGCCAATACAAAAGTTATCGTTTCAAGACCTTTTACAAAATTGTCTGAAATTTTATGGAAATCAACTATTTTAAATATCATAAAATATAAATAGGTAAATACTACCGCAGTTGCAATACCTCTTAAAGCATCAATACTACCAAAAATATAATCCATAGAAAAAGTGAATCCACTTCCCCAATAATCGAAGTCGAAAGGATAAGGAAAAATAGTACAGAAAATTAAAACTAATAATGGCATTAGGAAATAAACAACTTTGCCTTCTTTTTTATTCTTTTTATTAGTTTTTTCTTTTTCTTCTTTAATTACAACAGCATCTTCTGCGTCTTTTATTCCCTTAAAATCAGGAAGAAATTCATAAACAACCAAGGCTCCAAGTATCAAAGAGATCCAAGCCGAAAAGTTATAAGGAATGGTATGCATAAAAGCCTCTATAGGGCTTGTTATAGCTTCACCAACACTATCCTTAACAGCTAAATTACCTTCTAATGCTGTAATTTGTGAACCATAAAAAATTGTCCATGTAGAAATAGGAAAAATAATGGTCAATGGCACACAAACAAAACTTAATACTAAAGCTAGTTTATCTCTGGAAACTCCAAATTTATCAGTTATAGGTCTCATCGTATTTCCTACAGATAAAGCACTAAAATAATCGTCCAAGAAAAAGAAAAAACTTAACCAATAGGTCATCAATAAAGATTGTTTTTTAGTTTTTACATGGTTTTCAGAATATTTTCCTACTGCTTTAATTCCTCCTGATGCAACCACCATTTGTACAAATGCACCATATAATATACACACTAATATTACCCAAATTAATCCACCATCATGAGCATCTCTGGCTATCGACGAGAATAATCCGTCAAACATATTTAAAGGAAAAATCATTCCTTGACCTTCTGGGAACCATTCTGCGGATCCACCTTGTTGTGCCAAAAGTATAAATCCAATAGCACAACCTATAATAAGAGGTTCTAGTGCTTTTCTGGTAATAATTGCTATCCCTAATACTGTAAATGCAGGAACTAATGCATGCCAATTGATAAAATAACAAAGAATTGCCACTAATAGCAAGGCAACTCCAATAACTGTCGAGACTGATTTCAATGATTTCATTCGATTTTTGGTTTTGGTTAATAAATAATAATTAATAGAAAAATGGTTAATTTTAAACTCATATTGACATAAAATTACGCAATCGTTATAATTGTAAATAAGTTAATATGTATATGATTTTTTTGTAAATCTAACAATATTTTTGATACCAGCAAAAAATATTGTTTTTTTTATTAAAAATTGTATATTTGAAAAATATATAAATAACAAAATTATGACATTCGACGAAGTAAAAAACTTTATAAATGGGGACTTTAAATCTGGAAGCTCAAGCAAAATACATTCTGTTATATCACCTTTAGATGGTAACGAATTAACAACATTCAAAGAATCTACAATGGAAGATTTAAATGAAATAGTTGATTTTGCAAAAAAAGCACAAAAAACTTGGCAAAAAGTTACATTAAAGGAAAGAGTACAGGTTTTCTATAAATACAAACAGCTATTGGAAAAAAATAGTGCCGAACTCACTGAAATAATTTATCGTGAAAACGGAAAAATTCACGGTGAAGCCAAAGCCGAAATTGACAAAGCTATCGAATTAACAGAATTTGCCTGTTCGCTTCCACAATTTGTAAATGGGGAAAACATGGAAGTTAGCCGTGGGGTTTATTGTTCTTCTACCAGAAACCCTATTGGAATCGTAGCTTCAATAGTCCCGTTTAATTTTCCGAGTATGGTACCACATTGGACAATTGTGAATGCAATTGCTCTTGGAAACGCCATGATTTTAAAACCTTCGGAAGCAGTTCCAATTAGTGCTCAATATATTGCAAAATTGTTGAAAGAAGCTGGACTTCCAGATGGTTTATTCAACATTATAAACGGAACGCAATCTACTGTTGAAAACATTTGTGACCATCCTGAAATCAAAGCTATCACATTCGTTGGTTCGACCAAGGTGGCAAAAATCGTTTACCAAAGAGCTAGCCATAATTTGAAACAAGTATTGGCTCTTGGCGGAGCAAAAAATCATATCATTTTATTGCCAGATGCTCATCCTGAAATGGCTTCTTCCAACATTGTTGCTTCAATGAGCGGTTGTGCTGGTCAAAGATGTATGGCTGCAGCAACCTTGATTGCCGTTGGAAATTGCGATTCTATTCTTGACAAATTAATTGACGATGCCAATAAAATCCAATGCGGAACCACTTTAGGCGCAGTGATTTCTAAGGCTGCAAAAGAAAGAATAGAAGGGTACATTACCGAAGCCGAACAACAAGGTGCCAAAATAATTTTGGACGGAAGAAACACCATTGTTCCCGGAAAAGAAAACGGTTTTTATGTTGGCCCAACTCTAATAGATTATGCAACTGCCGATATGAAAATTGCAAGAGAAGAAGTTTTTGGGCCAGTTTTAGCCATCGTTCGTGTAAAAACTATTGACGAGGCTTTGGCAATTGAAAATGCAAATCCTTATGGAAATGCGTGTTCTGTATTCACACAAAGTGGTGGTTTGGCCAATTATGTCACCGAAAATGCTTCGTCGGGAATGTGTGGTGTAAACATTGGCGTTCCTGTTCCAAGAGAACCTTTCGGTTTTGGCGGATGGAATGAATCACGATTTGGTTCAGGCGATATCACCGGTAAGAGTTCCATTGGATTTTTTACCAAAGAAAAGAAAACCACAACCAAATGGAATCCTGAGGCTGGAACGAATTGGATGAGTTAAATCCTCTCCCCGACCTTCTCCAAAGGAGAGGGAGCCGAAATGGAAAGTAGTGTTAAAAATATTTGATTGCAGATTACAAGTTTCAAACTTTGTCTTCCCGAGCGCAGTCGAGGGACATTTAAAAAAATTATGTTAGAAAAAGTTACATCTTCAGATTTTGATATAATATATGGGTTGTATATGAATCCGGAAGTGAATCCGTATTTACTATATGAAATGATGGATTCAGAAACTTTCAGACCCATTTTTAATGATTTGCTCAAAGACGAAGTTTTATACCTATATATAGAAGGTTCTGAAACTTTGGGAATGTGCAAACTCATTAGGCAAAAACACAGAAATGACCATATTGTCTATTTAGGAGGAGTTGCCATTTATCCTGACCTTTTCGGAAAAGGCTTTGGAAGAAAAATGATGTTAGAAATCATTGATTTTTGCAAAAAGAATGATGTTCTAAGAATTGAATTAAGTGTTGCCGTTCATAATGAAAAAGCCATTCGATTATATGAAAGCGTAGGTTTTGCAAAAGAAGGGATTTTGAAAAATTACACTTTTCTAAAAAGCAGAAATCAATTCGTAGATGAACTTATGATGTCCCAAATAATATAAAATATGATACGAAAAGCAACATTACAAGACTTGGATCAACTAACACCGTTGTTTGACCAATACTTAATTTTTTACAAGAAACCTTCCCATTTAGAGAGGCATAAAGCCTTTTTAAAAGAAAGAATGGAAAATAACGAAGCTATTATTTTTATAGCTTTTGATGATGAAATAAAAGAAAAAGCGATAGGTTTTACGCTGATTTATCCAACATTTTCCTCTGTTCTATTGAGTAAGATTTTAATTTTAAATGATTTGTATGTCGATTCGACCATTCGAAATAATGGAACAGGGGAAAAACTAATTCTTAAAACAGTCGAACTAGCAAAAGAACTCGGTTTAAATTTAATTAGGTTAAGAACCGCCAAAAATAATATGATTGCTCAAGGTTTGTATCATAAAATGGGATTTGTAAGAGATGAACATCTTTATACTTATGACCTTGCCGTAAAATAAATAAAAAACTAAAATTTAAAACATAATGCTAAGTAAAGAACAAATAATTTCTGACAGCAAAGAATTCAGCTTGTTTTCGTGGTCAGCACAAGCAAGCGTAAATCCAATTGCAATCGAAAGAGCCGAAGGTGTCTATTTATATGAAATTGGAGGAAAAAGAATCATTGATTTCTCCAGCGGATTAATGTCGGTAAATATTGGTCACGGGGATCAGCGTATTACTGATGCTGTGGTAGAACAAATGCAAAAAGTGAGTTTTGTAACGCCAACTTGCACTACAGAAATTCGTGCAAAATTATCCAGAAAATTAGCAGAAATCTGTCCTGGTGATTTGAATAAAGCTTTTTATACTTTATGCGGGACTTCATCTGTTGATAATGCCATCAAATTAGCCAGACTTTACACTGGAAGACATAAAATCATTGGAAGATACAGAGCCTTTCACGGTGGTTCGATTGGCGGAATGTCTGTTGGTGGAGATCCAAGAAAATTGGCCAACGATTCACAGCAAATGCCAAATGCAGTTTTACTAGACGATCCTTATTATTTCTTTGGAATGAAAAATCTAGACGAAGCTACAAAACTAAGTTTAAGTCTTGAATATGTAGAAAGAGTAATTCATTTTGAAGGAAAAGCCAATATTGCGGCCTTTATATTTGAAGGTGAAAGTGGTTCTTCGGGTTGTTTGCATTATCCGAAAGGCTATTTGAAAGGTATCAAAACACTTTGCGAAAAGTACGGAATTCTATTTATTGCTGATGAAGTAATGAGTGGTTTTGGCAGAACCGGAAAATGGTTTGGATTCGAAAATCACGATATTGTTCCGGATATGGTTTGTATGGCAAAAGGTTTGACATCTTCTTATTTACCTCTTGGTTGTTTGATGGTTTCAGATAAAATAGCGACCAAATTTGAAAACACACCAATGATGATTGGGTTGACTTATAATGCGCATCCAGTTGCTTTGGCGGCAGCATTAGCAGTCATAAACATATACGAAAGCGACAAATTGATTGAAAACACTCGAAAAATGAGTGCTTATCTTGAATCTAAAATAGAGGAAATGAGGAGTAAACATCCAAGTATGGGAGCTTTCAGAAACACAGGACTTTTGGGCTGTTTAGACATTTTAAAAAACAAAACCACGGGAGAATTGATTGCCCCTTATAATGCCACAGGAGATGATTTGAAAGTAACGAATTTAATTGCTGCAAAAGTAAGAGAATTGGGGTTATATACTTTTGTGCGTTGGGGTTATATTTTTATTGCGCCGCCTTTGTGTATCAACGAAAAAGAAATTGATGAAGGATTGGCAATTATATCCGAGGCATTGAAAATTGCTGATGAACATTTAGTTTAACAAATATATTTCTCTATTGGAGGTTCTAAATCAAAATTGATTTGGAGCCTTTTTTCGCATTAAAATTTATTGAACGTTTCTTAATCCCCATATAAAATCCTATCTTTACCATTAACCAAAATTAGAGAGATTATGAAAAAAATTGGGTACGCACTAAGTCTATTTTTAACGTATTCGACTGTAATGTATTCCCAACAGGAACCTCTTAAAATTGAAGGGGAAGCTCAAGGAACAACGTATCACATCACTTATTTCGACACTCAAAATCGAGATTTTCAACTTGAAATAGAAAAAATATTACATGATTTTGACTTATCAGTTTCAACCTATATTCCCAATTCTATCATCTCCAGAATCAATTCAAATCAAAAAAATGTAATCGTTGACAAATACTTTATAGCGTGTTTCAATAAAGCTAAAGAGGTTTGGAAAAACACAAACGGCGCCTTTGACCCTACTGTTTATCCCCTCTCAAATGCCTGGGGTTTTGGACCTGGAAAAAAACAAAAAATCGAAAAAGCCAAGATTGATAGTATTCTGAAATTTGTTGGATTTCAATTAATTAAATTAAAAGGCAATACAGTTATCAAAAAAGACCCTCGAGTTGCACTAGATTTTAACGCTTTTGCCCAAGGCTATTCTGTTGATGTGATTTCAGAATTTTTAAATTCCAAAGGGATAGAGGCTTACATTGTCGAAATTGGCGGAGAAGTATATGCCAAAGGTCGAAATTCAAATGGTAAAAATTGGAAAATTGGCATCGAAAAACCTATTGACAACAAGGAATCAGAAAATGCATTCAAGGCAATTGTAAATCTCGAAAATCTGGCAATCGCCACCTCGGGAAATTATCGTAGATTTATAATAGAAGACGGAATAAAATATGCGCATCATATTGACCCAAAAACAGGTATGCCTACCAAAAATAATTTATTGAGTGCTTCACTGTTTTCCAAAGAATGTATTTCGGCAGATGCCAATGCAACAGGTGTTCTTGTTCTTGGCCTTGAAAAAGCCAAAGTCTTTTTGCAGAAACATCCTGAACTACAAGCTTACTTAATATATTCTGATGAAAAAGGGAATTATCAGGTTTATGAAACTCCGGGCATAAAAGCTATTGTGTCTGAAGTTGAAGAATAAAAAAAGCATCGGCCAAGTGACCAATGCTTTTTAACAGAACAAATTAAACGAAAATTATTTATCTAAAACCACTTTGTAACTTGAAGATGTTTCGTCTGTTGAAACATTTACAATATAAACTCCATTAGCTTCGCCAGACATATCAACACTTTTGCTTGTTTCTGTGTTAGTAGCATTTACTTTTACTGATTTTACTACTTGTCCCAAAATGTTTACCACATCAATTTTGCTGACAGGAATATCATTGTACTGCACATTGATAATTCCATTACTTGGGTTAGGATAAATAGCCATTTTCCCTTTGTATAAACTTTCAAGACTCAAGGCTGTTGGTGTCCAAGTAATTGTCATTGCCGATAATGGTCCAGCAGTAGCAGGATTAGTAGTCGATATTGAAGCGCCCTTAGTAAAAGAAAAACCAGTATTTATGAAATCATGAGCATCTGGGTTATCATTCCAGGCCATTTCAACCCATACTTTATAACTACCATCTGCCACTAAAACAGGAGTCGTAGCACCCGTTTTTCCATCCCAAGAAACTAAATATGCTCCCCAAGCCAACGGAGATGTACTAGAAGTACGAGTAGCTCCCGTAATCGCATTTATTGTATTACCAGTAGTTGCATCTTCGACCCCACCATTGCCGTTAGAGGCAGTTCCTGAAGCACCAGATTTAATACTAAATTGTGGTAAATGATCACTTGTTCCTGATGAAACATAAAGCAAGTTTGTTTTTATGAATGTTCCTGCAGCATTTTCAATCCATACTGCATTAACTTGCTTTGATTTTGTACCCTGTTGAACAGTTGTAAAATTAAAGTTCATTGTACCATCTGTTTGTGCACTTGCGGTTGCAGTTAATAATAGCATTAAAGTAATACCAGCAAGAAAGCGTAATTTTGTTTTCATAATTTGAATTTTAATTATTGTTATATATAAATTTTTGTTTGCAATTATTTAATCGATATACTTAAAAAAAAACATATTAAAATGTTTGAAGCTCCTTCCGCCGTGGTGGTTGAAGCTTCAAACATTTATTAAAATTTAATTCGCCGCAAGAACGAAATTGATTGTTACTTTGGCATTTTCGGCAATCTTGCCTTTTACAAGATTTGGAATCTCAATATTATAATCTTGTGGTTTAACCAAAATCAAGCTTGTAGCATTAATTTTTCCAGCATTCAAGGCAAGGCTAATTTTAGTCTTAACTTTTTTAGTAACTCCGTGTATTGTTAAATCACCTTCTAAATCATATGAGGATTTTGCCGATGACAATTTTTTTCCATCAAAATTTAAAAGTTTACCTTTAAAAGTTGCTTTAGGAAATTTTGTGGATTCCATATAATTTTCATTAAAATGTTCCTCCATTAATGGTGATTTGAACTTAAATGCTTTTACCAAAACCAAGGCTACAAAATCACCGGTAGTTTCATCAAAAATACAAGAAACCGTACTGTTTGTCCCCGCAATCTCTTCAAAAGCAGGCATCGAAGCTTCAAACCTTACTTCACCTGCACGAGTCATCATTTTTTGCGAAAAACCTATATTTCCCACTAAAAAGCACATTGCTAAAATTATTATCTTTTTCATCTTTTTATTTATTTATTTTTAATTTATATCGATTGATTAATTTGCGTATCCTTGAGTTTGCCAAAGTATGAACATATCTATTGTTGTTTGGGGCATTGGCCCTGATTGGGGCATTACCCTACCACAAGCTTGAGATTGATCTATTCTACATATAAGGCTTCCGTTTAGAGTAGCATCCTTCACTTCAGCGTAACTTTCTAAGTTAGGATATTGAGCATTTCCAGAATGACAACCCGCACAAGTCGCTTTTACGATTGGGCCAATATTTGCATTATACGTTGGATTAGCAACAAATGAAATTTCACCATAAGTATTTGATTCACAAGAAACAAAAGCCACGCCAGTAAATATTACCGTCAAAAATATTATTACTTTTTTCATTTTAATTCTTTTATTTATTTTAAAAAACTCTATACATATTAAATCCAAAATAGAGACTTCCTCCATTCCAATTTCCTCTTGCATTCGAAAATACCGCAACATCATTCATAGGCTGGCTATTAGAAACTACCAATTGAAAAACGTGTCCACCTGTTTCAATGTCTAACCCTACTGAAAGCGGATTTTGGTAAGGAGAAACAAATCCTTCAACTAATATCATTCGTGCAGCATATTCCAAATTAACACTCAGTCTTTTAGATAGTTTACATCTTGTACCAGCTCCCAAAAAATATTGATCTTTTTGTTCTACCCCATATTCATATAAATTTTTATGCACATAAATTGGAGCAACTTCAAAAGAAAAAGAGTCAGAGAATTTTCTAGAAATTATCAACTGTGATGTAAACGCCAATCGATTAGTGAATTTTAGTGCTGGATTTGCAGCTTTTTTTAATTCACTATTAACATCCATAGTATTATAGCCAACAATGGTTACTGGAAAACCACTTTCAATCTGATTGGCAAATTTGTATTTTGCGCTCAACTCATACAATTTGTTATAGGTTTGTCTTGATGCCCCAAGAGACAACCAGTTGGTAACTCCATATATTCCTCCAAATTTGGTTAAAGCATTATCCATTCCAAAAAAATTGTCTAATCCTTTTGTCAAATCTCCAAAACGGTGAGAAACCACCATATACCACTCTCCTTGAGCCGGCAATTTTGTCGATTGCATATTACAAATTTGCAATCCCTTGAAAGCGGCTGGCGCGATCTCTTTTTGGGTTGGTTGTTGAGCATCTAATTGATTCAATAAGTCGTCTTGTGCAGAGGCAAATCCAATAGTAAAAAACACAAGCATAAAAGATAAAAAGTTTTTCATTCTCATTTATTTTGATAGTTTATAAATTATTTAAATTTAAGAAGCTTTGAAACATTGGTCTAGTTTCAATTCACCCATTAAATCATCATAACCAACAACTCTTCCTTTTAAAGTTATAATTTGGTCTTTTTGAATTGTAGAATCAAAATCTTTCAGATTACAAATAATAGAATTATCTATAATAACTTCATTACCTGTTATTTTTGTGATGGTTCCTTTAATTGCTATTGCTTTTTCAAGATATTTTTTATTCGAGGCGTCAATATTTGACGCAAACTCATTTGAAATATTCTTTGAGGTAACCGCAAATGCTGTTTCCTCTGCTGATAAATTTCTTGCACCACCGTACATTACGTAATTAAATCCCGTAAATGCCGCAATTCCAACTACTACAATTGAAAAAATGATTGTTCTAAATTTTTTGTTCATGATAATTGATTTAAATTTTATTAAATATTTCTTTATAATCTAAAAAACAATTTGACTCTTATTTGTCATCATTGTTGTCCCGTTAGCATCTAAAACATCCTTAAAGAAGGATACCCTACCAAAAAAGAATTTATCTTAAAAAAAATAAGTTAACTGCGCAAATAATCGACAAAATGGATTTTTTAATGCATTTAGTAAGAATTAATTGATAAAATATAATGGTTTCTAGAAACGAGAATGCAAAAATTTGGAAGAATTGAAATAAAATAAAAAACACTAAAACAATTGCTAAAAATTAAATTTTAACTTAAATAATTTAACAATATTATTAAAAGACAATATTATACTTTAAAATTTAACAAAAATACTTGCTAAATTCCAAATTAACAGTAAATTTGAAAATTAACAAACCACATTATTAATCAATTAAAAAAACAAGATTTTATGAGTACACATTTAAAAAAGACGCTTTCACCGCTTCTATTATGGGGCTTGGGCGTGGGTTATGTAATTTCAGGTATGTATTTTGGTTGGAACTTAGGTCTCGAAAAAGGAGGAACTTATGGAATGGCGATAGCTACTTTCATAATTACAATTATGTATGTATGCTTCACTTTTTCCTATTCAGAATTGGCTTGTGCTATCCCAAAAGCGGGTGGTGGTTTTGATTATGCCAACAGAGCTTTTGGCAAAGATTTAGGTTTTATTACCGGTTTGGCACAAATTATCGAATTCGTTTTTGCGCCACCAGCTATTGCTTTTGCCATTGGTGCTTATTTGAATCTTTCTTTTCCTCAAGTTCCTATTTTGCCAACAGCGATTATTGCCTACTTGTTATTCACCGCCTTAAATGTGATAGGAGTAAAAATTGCCGCTACTTTCGAATTGTTCATTACCATACTCGCCGTTGGTGAATTAATTTTGTTTTTCGGAGTTACAATTCCACACTTTTCTGTTGAAAATTTCACTCAAAACCCCAGCATAAATGGTTGGGAAGGCGTTTTTGCGGCAATTCCTTTTGCCATCTGGTTTTTCCTTGGTATTGAAGGTGTTGCCAATGTTGCCGAAGAATCCATAAACCCACAAAAAGACATTACCAAAGGTTTTGGTAGTGCAATGATAACTTTAGTTGCCTTATGTGTAATGGTTTTTGTTGCTGCAATCGGTGTTGGTGGTTGGGAAAAAATCGTTTATAAAGCAGATGGCGCTTTATCCGATTCTCCGTTACCGATGGCAATGGGAATGGCAGTATCTACAGATAGTTTGATGTATCATTTACTTATTGGAGTTGGTCTTTTTGGACTAATTGCTTCTTTCCACGGTCTAATTCTTGCCGGTGGTAGAGCCACAATGGAATTTGGAAAAATAGATTTTGCTCCAAGATTTCTTGGCAAAGTACACTCCCTCTTCCTTACTCCCGCAAATGCACTTATTGTAAATATGCTTCTAGGAATCGCTGCGCTACTAACAGGGAAAACCACTGAAATAATTACTGTTTCCGTTTTCGGAGCCTTAACTTTGTATGTCCTTTCGATGATGTCATTATTAAAATTGAGAAAATCAGAACCTGATTTGGCAAGACCTTTTGTTGTGCCATTTTATCCATTTCTTCCAGTTATAGCATTAATAATTGGCGTACTTTCGCTTATGGCAATGTCGTATTATAACCAAACTTTGGCTTTATGGTATTTCGGAGTATTGGCAGTAGGATTTGTTTCATTCAAATTATTTCATAAATTTGATGAAACAATTGTAGAAGATTAATTTTTCCAATTGAAATTGATTCGAACCAAATTATAACCAAGAACAAAAATCCAAATCCTTTCTGTTTCAGAAAGGATTTGGCAATTAAAAATTGTTCTAAAGCGTTAATTTGCTATTTTTATAAACTATTTTACTAATTCAAACTCTAGCATCCAAATGAACAAAAACGAAATTTTAGATTATATAAAAAACCATCCTTCCAAAAAAGTAAAATTGGCAATTGTCGATATTGACGGCGTTTTGAGAGGAAAATACATTTCTGCCGAAAAATTTCTTTCTATTTACGAAAATGATTTCGGTTTTTGCGATGTCGTTTTTGGCTGGGATATGGCCGATGTTTCTTATGATAACGGCACTTATACAGGTTGGCATACCGGTTATCCCGATGCCAAAGTAAAACTAGATTTCAACACTTTCAGGAAAATTCCTTGGGAAAACGATATTCCGTTTTTTTTGGGCGAATTCATTAAAAATGATGGAAGTCCATTGGAAATATGCCCAAGACAAGTTTTGAAAAAAATCGAAGCTCAAGCTAATGCGGCTGGATTTACGCCTTTTGTTTCCCAAGAATTCGAATGGTTTAATTTTGCCGAAACTCCTGAATCGGCTGCAGCCAAAAATTTCCAAAACCTCAATCCTCTAACACCGGGAATGTTTGGCTATTCTATTTTGAGGACTTCATTAAAGAATGACTATTTCACGGATTTGTTCGATTTGTTAACCAAATTTGACATTCCAGTTGAAGGCTTGCACACCGAAACCGGACCGGGAACTTATGAAGTTGCTATTCAATACGGAACTACTATTTTGTCTGGAGACAGGGCAACTATTTTTAAAACTGCCGTAAAAGAAATAGCATACAAACACGGAGTAATGGCAACATTTATGGCAAAAATATCCGAAAATTTACCTGGTTGTGGTGGTCACATTCATCAAAGTATTTGGAATGCCGATGCCAGCAAAAACCTATTTTTCGACGAAAAAGATCCAAACAAAATGAGTGATATGATGCGCAGTTACATCGCAGGACAATTACTTTGTTTGCCCGAAATATTACCGATGATTGCCCCAACAATAAACTCCTACAAACGATTAGTCGAAGGAGCTTGGGCGCCAACAACCTTAACCTGGGGAGTTGACAATCGCACCGTGGCATTGCGCTCCTTGCCGGCAGGTTCTAAATCTTGCCGATTAGAAACCAGAATCGTTGGTGCCGACACGAATCCGCATTTGGCAATTGCCGCCTGTTTGGCAGCTGGTTTATATGGCATAAAAAACAATTTAGAATTAAAACAACCTCGAACACTTGCCAATGGTTATGTGGATGAAAGTGGCGGAAGAATTTCTAAAAACCTTCACGACAGTACCCAAAAAATGAAAGATTCAAAAATTGCAAATGAACTTTTTGGTGATACCTTTGTGAAACATTATACCGAAACCAGAGAATGGGAATGGCGTCAATTTGCAAAAGTTGTTACCGACTGGGAAATGAAAAGGTATTTTGAGATAGTTTAATTTTTAAAACACGAATATAAAAAAATAACAATGATTTCACAATTCAATTTTCCAACAACAATACGTTTTGGAGCAGGAGTAATCAAAGAATTACCCGAATATTTAAAGAAAAACGGTTTCAAAAAACCATTAGTAGCTACCGACCCAAATGTGGCGGCATTGCCTTTCTTTAAAACCATTATCGAAGATTTAAAAGCCGCTGGTTTTGATCCGGAAGTTTTTCACGATATTCATAAAAATCCCGTAAAATCAGACGTTTACAAAGGTGGCGATGCTTATGATAATGCAAAATGTGATTGCATTATTGGTATTGGTGGCGGTGCTGGTTTAGACGTGGCAAGAGCAATTGCTTTGCGCATCAATCACCGTGAAGACCTTTTTAAATATGACGATTTAATTGGCGGTGATGTGTATATTACTAATGATGTACCAACTTTAATTACCATTCCTACCACGGCAGGAACCGGAAGCGAAGTAGGAAGAAGTGCCATTATTTCGGATGATGAAACCCATCAAAAAAAGATATTATTTTCGCCAAAATTACTGGCAGCAATCGTTTTTGCCGATCCAGAATTGACGATGGCTTTACCTCCATTTATCACGGCAGCAACCGGAATGGACGCTTTGACACACAATATGGAAGCCTTTTTGGCAAAAAACTACCACCCAATTTGCGACGGAATTGCACTTGAAGGAATGCGATTAATCAGCGAATCATTAGAAACCGCCACCAACAATCCTGATATAGAATCACGCTCAAAAATGCTATTGGGTTCTATGATGGGAGCGATAGCTTTCCAGAAAGGTCTTGGCGTCGTTCATTCGATGGCGCATCCGCTTTCTTCGCTTTTAGATACCCACCACGGATTGGCAAATGCTGTAGCAATTCCGTATGGAATGCGTTTCAATATTTCAGGGAACGAAGATAAATTCAAGAGAATTGCCCAAATTTTGGAACTGAAAGAACACACGGGAGAAGCAGTTATCCAATACCTTTTTGACTTGAATACCAAAATAAATATCCCGCATAAATTGGGAGATATTGGTGTAAAAATGGAACATATCGAAACATTGGCAGACTTGGCAATTGAAGATTTTGCTCATCCAAATAATCCGAAACCGGTGAGCAGAGAGGATTTTAAAAAATTGTATTTAGAAGCACTGTAAAAATTTACCGCAAAGTCGCAAAGTAAATATTTTGATAGTTTTCATTAAGGTCACAAAGATAAAAATTAATGATTTTCCCTTTGCGAACTTAACTTTTTAAAACTTAAAGAAAAAAACTTTGCGCCTTTGCGGTAAAAAACATAAAAAATCTTAAAATGAAAATAGGAGTAACTTTTTCCGAAACCAATTATCACAATTACCCTCGTTGGATAAAGGGAAACGATGACAACATTGAAATTGTAGAACTCACTTACGAAAAAAACAATTTACAAGATGTGTCCGTTTGTGATGCCGTTGTTTTTTCAGGAGGAATAGATTGTGAGCCCGCTGATAAAGTTGATTATCCGAATGCTCCTGAAAAGTTCAATGTTGCCCGCGATACTTTTGAGATGGAAGTTTTGGCAAAAGCCTTGAAAGAAAAAAAACCTGTTTTGGGAATTTGTCGTGGTTTGCAAGTCATCAATGTTTTCAAAGGCGGAACTTTGCATTTGGACAATGGTGAAGAGAAAAATGCCATTCACAAAAAAGGAACCGAAGATAAAATTCACCAAGTAAACGTTGAAAAAGACTCCCTGTTTTACTCGATTGTAAAAGAGAAATCGGGCGAAGTAAATAGCGCACACCATCAATCCATAGATAAATTGGGAGCTGATTTAAAAGCAGTTGCCTATTCCGAAGATGGAATTATAGAAGTTATAGAATCTACAAATCCAGAAAAGGAATTTATTTTGGCAGTGCAATGGCATCCCGAAAGAATGAGCAATTTAGAAAGCCCGTTCAGTAAAAATATTAGAAAAGCTTTAATAGAAAAAATATGCAATTAGCAGTAATAAATCCCGCAACAGGCGAAGAAATAGCAAAAATAAATCAAGACAACCAAGCCAGTTTGTCTGAAAAATTTAATAAATTAAAATCAGGTCAAGCCAATTGGCACACCGTACCTTTGAAAGAAAGAATAACCATCGTGATGAAATTTCACGATTTACTGGAAAAAAATATTGAAAATTTAGCTCAAATTCTAACATCCGAAGTCGGGAAACCTTTGCAACAATCACGCAACGAAATCAATGGCGGAAGAAACCGAATTGCTTGGCTTTGTGGTAATGCAGAGAAATATCTTGCCGATGAATTTATGGTAGAGCAAGACGGAATGGGCGAGAAAATTGTGTATGAACCACTTGGTGTGATTTGCAATATTTCGGCCTGGAATTATCCGTATTTAGTGGGAATTAATGTGATTGTTCCAGCACTTTTGGCCGGAAATGCAGTGTTATACAAACCATCTGAATTTTCGAGTCTGACAGGATTAGAAATCCAAAAATTGCTTATGGAAGCTGGCGTTCCCACCAATGTTTTTGAAATTGCCATTGGAGCAAGAGAAGTTGGAAGTACATTATTAGAGATGGATTTCGACGGTTATTTCTTTACTGGTTCTTATAAAACAGGACAATACATTTATGAAAAAGTAGCTCCAAAAATGGTTCCTTGCCAAATTGAATTGGGCGGAAAAGATCCACTTTATGTTACTGATGATGTAGAAGATGTGAAAAATATTGCCATTGGCACTGCCGACGGAGCGTTTTATAATAACGGTCAAAGCTGTTGCTCAGTAGAACGAATTTATGTCCAGGAGAAAAATTATGAGGAATATATTAAGCATTTTGTAGCAGAAGTAAAATCTTGGAAACAAGGTTTGCCTACCGAAGAAGGCGTTTATTTAGGCGCATTAACAAGACCTGCACAAATAGAAGTTTTGGAAAATCAAGTGAAAGATGCCTTGTCAAAAGGCGCAAAACTGGAATGTGGCGGAAAACGCATTGACAAACCAGGCAATTATTTTGAACCAACGGTTTTATCGAATGTTACAAATGATATGCTTGTGATGCAAGAGGAATCTTTTGGACCAATTATTGGAATAATGAAAGTTAAAAATGACGATCAGGCTATTGATTTGATGAACGATACCGATTATGGTTTAACCTCATCGGTCTATTCTGTTTCTCAAAAACGTGCCGAAGACATTCTGTCTAAAATAGATTCCGGAACGGGTTACTGGAATTGTTGCGATAGAGTTTCGCCCGCTTTGCCTTGGTCCGGACGAAAAAATTCTGGTTTTGGGGCAACGCTTTCTCACGCAGGAATTCGGGCTTTTACCAAGCCAAAAGCCTACCATTTAAGAGGAAATTGGAAGAAATAAATTCTCCCTAGATCCTGTTTAGACGTATTAAACAACCTTCCAAAATTTAATTTTTGGGAGGTTTTTTGCTTTAAAAACATTCTCCCATATCAGTATTAATTCCCTACAAAAACAACAACAAACTTTTAGATAAAAATAGCTATTATATGAGATTTTTTTAAAATAATAAAAAAACAAAGTAGGGTAATTCTATTCGCGGATGTTTTAACTAAACAAAATAGAACTACCGAATTTAAGAATAAGGTTGTTTTGGAATACAAATTAAAAAAGTAAAAACGTCTTAATAACAAATAGTAAACAAGTAAAACCAAATTTAAACAATTATGAAACTTAAACTCTCAACAACTTTTTCAGTCATTATTCTTTTTGTCCTAATGCAATCTTGTACTGTTCCAAACCCTTATGAACCGGTAAATAGTGGCTCTACAACAACGGGCTCTACAAATAATACAACCACTAGTGGCTCTACAAATGGGAATGTAGAGAACGACGATGACGACGACGACGATAATGGAACAACGTCTGGAACCACGACTGGCACGACTACCGGTACTGGAACTACAACAGGAACCACGACTGGAACTGGGACTGGCACGACTACTGGTACTGGAACTACAACTGGAACTACAACAGGTGGAATCGTGCTTAGTGGAAATTCAAGTTCAACAGGATTGAATAAAAGCCATAATATGGGGCAAAATTGTATGAATTGTCACAATCCAGGTGGCTCAGGTTCAGGAAAAGGGGTATGGGTAGTAGGCGGAACAGCATATAATAGTTCAGCTGGAACAACCACGGCTCCAAATGTTGTTATCAAGTTTTACACTGGTCCAAACGGAACAGGAACTTTAAAATATACGCTTAACGCTGATGCCAAAGGAAATTTTTATAGCGTGGGACCTGTTGATTTTACAGGCGGTTTGTATCCTGCAGTAGTAGGAGTCACCACTACAAAATATATGGGCTCTTCTGTAACTAATGGATCTTGCAATAGTTGCCATACTGGTGGAACAGGTACCGCAAGGGTTTGGACCAATTAACAAATAATAATTAACTTTCTATAGATTTATAATGCCTTACTGAATTTTAGCCTATTGTTTGTTGCAAATAAGAAACAAATGATAGGCTTTATTTATAAAAATAATGACTAGATTCCACACCAAATAAAGGAAAAGTTAAAATCAATTGATTAAAAAACAACTAAAAAATTATTATATGAAACTGAAACTATTTGTGCCATTATTTGCAACCACAATGCTATTTTTTATGCAGTCATGCGCTCCCGAGAATGAATACGGTTCGGCTGAAAGCAGTGTAGCTGGAAGCAATAAAAGTCATAATATGGGGCAAAATTGTATGAATTGCCACAAACCTGGTGGCGGGGAAGCTCCTGTGTGGAAGGTTGCCGGAACGGTTTATAATGAAGCCTTAACAAATACTAATCCTAGCGCGACAGTGAATCTTTATACGGGACCAAACGGAACTGGGACATTAAAATACACCATAAATGTCGATGCCAAAGGAAATTTTTACACTTCTTCAAATGTTGATTTTACAGGTGGTTTATATCCTTCGGTGACTGGGAGTACATCAACAAATTCTATGTCAACTCCTATTTCGACAGGAGCTTGTAACAGTTGCCACGACGGCACATCAAGAAGCCGAGTGTGGATTAATTAGCAGAAAACTTCCGATTAAGGGACTAAAACAGGTTGAATCTACCGTGTTATTCGTTGAAAAAGAGCAATGAATAATGCGGTTTTTTATAATACCAATAATCCAAATTCCCTCAAAGTATTCACAGGTTTTGAATACCAAAACAATTCAAAATTTTCGAAATGGGTTTCAAAATCGGATTTTATTTCCTGAAAACTAAGACTTTTAGCATTTGAAACCGATATTTTTTCTAGTATAAGTACTAACCATTCTCCTTCTTTCTTGCTGGTTTGGATCGTAAAACTTTCCTTCTTATCGTGAAAGGTCAAAGATGCCATTTCCCAAGAATTCCCTTTTTTTGATTTTGTGAAATTTTCCACAAGTGGTTTACCTCCCAACCAAATAATTTTGGCAGTTGGTTTTATATTGAAATCTTCTTCTTGTTCTAAAGCTGCGGAAATGAAATCAGGATGGATTTTTGTTCTCGGAATTTTAAAATCAAACCACTCTTGCAATTCAAAATCCAAACAAATGCCGTGCATAAAGTTGAAGAGAGATTTCTTTAAACCAAAACTAAATTTATCGTGGTCGATTCCTGTATTGTCAACATAACTTATATCGTTGTTGGCAAATGTTCCGATGGTTTCTGTTTCTTTCACTACTCCAAATTTTTCTGGATACATTCCCACAGGACTGTGAGCTGTCATTGCAAACTGATGCCAAAAACCAGATTGCAAAACGCCTACTTCAAACAATTGCCGCACCATTTCCAGACTGTCAACCGTTTCCTGAACCGTTTGAGTTGGATAGCCATACATCAAATAGGAATGCACCATTATTCCAGCTTCGGTAAAATTTTGAGTGACTTTTGCTACTTGTTCTACAGTTATACCTTTATCAATCAATTTTAACAATCTGTCAGAAGCCACTTCAAGCCCTCCGGAAACGGCAATGCAACCAGATGCTTTTAGCAAAAGACACAAATCTCTGGAGAAACTTTTCTCGAAACGGATGTTGGTCCACCAAGTCACTACCAATTTTCGGCGGAGTATTTCGAGTGCCAAAGCTTGCATCAATTTTGGCGGAGCTGCTTCATCCACAAAATGGAATCCGTTTTCGCCAGTTTGTGCAATCATTTCTTCCATTCGGTCACACAATAAACTGGCTGCAATAGGTTCGTAAACTTTTATGTAATCTAACGAAATATCGCAAAATGTGCATTTTCCCCAATAACAACCGTGAGCCATCGTGAGTTTGTTCCATCGGCCGTCGCTCCACATTCTATGCATTGGATTCACAATTTCAATAACCGAAATGTATTTATCTAATGGTAAATCAGAATAATCAGGTGTGCCGACTTCGGATTGTTTATAGTCCTTTCGAATAGAGTTGTTTTTATAAACCACTTCGCCGTTTTCGAGAAGAAAAGTACGTTTATAAAAGACTTCGACAAGCTCAGTCTGACAACCTGCTTCGACTAATAATTCAATCGGTAATTCGCCATCGTCTAAAGTAATATAATCGAAAAACTCGAAAACTCTTTTGTCCGAAAGCGAGCGCAACTCTGTATTAGCAAAACCTCCGCCCATTGCAATTTTGATTTTGGGATAATGCTTCCGAACCCATTGTGCCGAACGGAAAGCGGAATACAAATTCCCTGGAAAAGGAATTGAAATCAGAAATAATTCAGGTTGAATGGTTTCGATTTTTTCTTTCAAAATCGAAATTAAAATCTCATCTGTATAAGTCAGCTCTTTTTGTAAAGCCTCGTATAATTCGTCGAAAGAATTGGCACTTCTTCCCAAACGTTCCGCATAACGGCTGAAACCAAAATTGGCATCAACACATTCCACAATAAAATCCGAGATATCTTCGAGGTATAAAGTTGCCAAATGCTTAGCTTTATCCTGCGTTCCCATCGTTCCAAAAGCCCAATCGAGTTCTTCTAATTGTGCAAAACGTGAAGCCTCTGGCAAGAAATCTTCCTGACAAATTTGAAGTGCCAAGGTTGAATTTTTTCCTTGTAAAAATGCAATAACCGAATCTATGGTTTTGATATATTCGTCTTTTAGAGCGAGAATTCGTTGCGCATTTGAAGACAAAGAGGAATGCCTCTCGACTGCGCTCGAGGTGATACTCTTGCTGTGAAAAAATAAATCAGTCAATCCTTCTTTCGAAAATATTTTCAAAATCACTTCGATACCCAAATCAGCCTGAACCGAGGAAATATTTTTCGTGTTTAGAAAACCTTTAATATAAGCCGTCGCAGGATAAGGTGTATTCAGTTGGGTAAACGGTGGCGTGATGAGAAATACTTTGGTTTTCAAAAGAATTGTTTTGTGCAAAAATAGGGGTTATTTATGGGATTTTTACAAAAGCGATTGTGAGCTCAAAATTATTTATTTTATAAAAATTGAGTCCTGAAATTTGTGGAAAATTAATTATATTTACTACTGACTAAATAATAAGAATTCGTTTCAATGACCAGCACCCACAATAAAAAAATAATCAGTACCCTTTTGCTTCTTTTTACATTATTATTTCCATTAATCGGAAAAAGTCAAGATTTTATTTGGGCCTCTAGTACCAATTATCAAGCAGGTTACGGCTATAATAGTATTAGATCAATTGTCACTGATAGTCAAGGAAATATATATTCAACAGGAAGTTTTGGAGGAACAGTCGATTTTGACCCCAGTAATAATAATTTTAATTTAACAGCTATTCCACCCTCAACAACTTTTACAAATGGTTTTATTTTAAAATTAGATAAGGATAAGAACTTTTTATGGGTAAAACAAATAAAATCTGATTGGGCAGATGGCGGAAGATCAATTATTCTAGATAAAAATGAAAATATAATCATCACCGGTTTAGCATCTGCATATCAGATAGATTTAAATCCTGATGAAGTTGGTCAGTATTTAATCGAAAATCCAACAGGTAATCCAGGATCATATATTATTAAACTTGATTCTAATGGAAATTTTATTTTTGGAAATTATTACCCCGGAGCTTATGTTGAAGAATCCACTTTAGATAATGACAATAATATTATTACAACTGGAGTTTCTGGAAATTCAAATGTAGATTTTGATGCAGGAAACGGAATTTATACGTTGGACAACCATAGTAATTCAAATGATATATTTGTAATGAAAAACAACTCAAATGGAATGTTCATTTGGGCAAAAAAAATTGGAGGGAATAGATATGATTATCCTGCTTCTATTGTTTGCGATAATTTAAATAATATTATTTTAAAAGGCAATTTTGAAACAGATATTAATTTTTTAAATAAAAATTACACAAGCCCATATAATTGTGATTTTATATGTAAAATAAACCCAGATGGGCAAGATATTTGGTATAGACAATTAGGAAATGTCGGTGGTATGTCAAGCATTGAGGATAAATCTATAGAAATTGATCGTTCCAACAATATTTATTTCAGTACCACCTATTCAAGTTTTTTTAGTCCTTTTACTCCAAATTTTAACAATGTCACATTATCCTTTACCTCCAATGCTTACGATAGTATTCTTTTCAAAATAAATGAAAATGGGGATTACATATGGCATAATTCGATATATGGTAATGAAAGACAACAGGTTTACTCTATGACCTTAGATAATAATGAAAATCTATATCTAACAGCTTTCGTTAATGGCGAAACTTTTATCAATGATGACTGCAATCAAGTTTTTCCAAACAAAAATACATACAGAAGCAATGAAGGCGTTTTACTAAAATTTGATCAAAACGGTAATTTCATTAATTTCAAAAATATTGTTGAAAGTGGTTTTAGTTTGTATTGCGATTTTGAAAATAATCTAGTAATTGGAGGTGGGTTCAGGCAGCAATCTGACTTTGATCCTAGCCCTAAAACTTCTTATTTATTGAATACATTTTACAGTGACGGTTTTAATTTAAAACTTGCGCAATGTACTTCAAGTATTCCAGAAGGAGAAGCAGTTCAGACTTTTTGCGTTACAAATAATTATACAATCGCGGATTTAAAGCCTTGTTCAGTGGCAGTAAATTGGTATGATTCTTTAAATTCAAATACTCCACTACTTAAATCAACTCCAATTATTGATGGACATACATACTATGCTGCTTACAACGATAGCTGTCTGGGAACCGAAAGATTAGCAGTTATAGTAACATTTACACCAGCTCCTGCACCTCCTGTAACCTCAAATCTTATGTTTTGTAAAAGCGATAATGCAAAACTTTCTAACATCCAAATAACAGGACAAAATATAAAATGGTACGATTCATTAACAAATGGAATCCTTTTAGATAATACTTTAATCCTACAAGATGGAATTACTTATTATGCCTCCCAAACTGTAAATGGATGTGAAAGTAATAGATTATGTGTAAAAGTAATCGTTAACAATAATGTACTTCCCGACACAACTACCCCACAAACTTTCTGCATCCAACAAAATGCGACTATAAACAACATAACCATCACTGGTCAAAACATAAAATGGTACGATGCTTTTACGAATGGAAATTTGCTAGCAAACACAACTTCATTACAAAACGGAACAACTTATTACGCTTCGCAAACCGTAAACGGATGTGAAAGTGAAAGAGTTCCAGTTTTAATAAATATTCAAAACACGGCAACGCCAACTGGAAACTCCACACAAACTTTTTGTGCCAGCCAAAATCCAACTTTAAATAATCTTGTAATCACTGGAACCACAATAAAATGGTATGACAGTTCAACTTTCGGAAATATACTTCCTGATACAACTCCTTTGCAAAATGGGCAAACCTATTATGCAACTCAAACGCTGAATGGATGCGAAAGCCCAAGCAGATTATCCATAACCATTTCCCTTATTTCAACATTACCTGCAAACAATTATGAAGAATTATTCTGTGATGATTTGAATGATGGTAAAGAAACGGTAGATTTAAGTAGTTACAATTCCATCATTATTTCAAATTCAACCGATTATTCTTTCACCTATTTCAATTCCCTTTCAGGTGCAGAAAATGAAACGACAAGCAATAAAATAACCAATTACACCAACTATAAATTAGTTTTGGGAGACAACAAAATCTACGTTCGCATCAATTCGAACACGCCTTGTTATGCAGTTGCTGAATTAAAATTGACACTTTTTTCCAAACCCATTATCAATATTCAGGACATTGTGCCAATATGTGAAAACGACACCATCACGATTGATGCAGGTGCAGGATTTGACAGCTATTTATGGTCAAACGGAGCAACATCTCAGAAGATAACAGTTGATATTCCTCAAGATTATTCTATAACCGTAACCAAAAATTATAGTAGTATCTCTTGTTCGAGTACAAAAAATTTCAAGGTAAAGAAATCAAATAAAGCCACCATAAATTCTATTGAAACCAAAGACTGGACTGACAACGAAAATATAATTGTCGTAAACATTACTGCATCTAGCATTGGCAACTATGAATATTCAATTGATGGTGTAAATTATCAGACCAGCAATCAATTCTCAGGACTAATCAGCGGAAAATATACTGTTTTGGTCAGAGACAAAAACGGCTGCGGAACACCACCACCTTATGAAGTATATTTGTTAATGTTCCCACGATATTTCACTCCAAATGGTGACGGGTATAACGACACTTGGAAAATTAAATTTTCGGAAAATGAAGTTGGTTTGACCGTGAAAATTTTCGACCGTTATGGAAAATTAATCAAAACTTTAACTAACAATTCGAGCGAATGGAATGGAACATATAACGGAAACGAACTGCCTGCATCCGATTATTGGTTTGTGGTTACCAGAGCCAATGGAATAGAATATAAAGGTCATTTTAGTTTGAAAAGATAGAAAATTATTCTTCTAACTCTTACCCTTTTTCAACTCTTTAAATTTCAAATAGGAATAAACAATCGGAACAATTGAAATTATTGCCGTTATTCCTATAAAAAAGTAAAAGTTAATTTCTTCAGGAATAACTAAACTGAAAATTATCATTAATAATCCGCCGACAGTCCATAATTTCCCCGCCAAAATATGCGTTAGTTTCCAAACTTCTTCGCTCTCTAATGTCCAAGGAGTTTTTATTCCAAGAAAATAATTTTGCTTGATTACTTTAAAGTAATTACCCAAAGTCATAAACAACAATCCAATCAAAACAAAAACCATACTCGGACTCGAAAGCGTTTGACTTTTAGAAGAATGTATAATGAAAAGCGCCAAAACCGACATAAAAGTAACTAACACGAACTTTATTTGATAGTACTTCCCTCCCATTAATTCGATTCGCTTTTTGGGATCAATTTTCGGAATGACAAGCATTAAAACATAAGTAAAAACCGTTAACATAAAAACTATTCCTATTAAAGAATATTTAGTTCCCCAATCGTCAATTTCGCCTTTGTAATTCCAGTGAATTGGTACTTTTTCGGGTAAACTATTCCATAAATAAGCCAAATAAATAAAAGGCAATAGCACTAATCCAATAATTGGAACTTCTTTCTTTAAAGTTTCGTTCATCATTTTATTTTTTAAAAGTTAAAATCCATTGCAAAACATCTTCCATAATTGTTGTGTTTATGGAATAAATAACGAATTGCCCCTTTTTCTCGGAAGAAATTAAGTCGGCACGCTTCAAAATATCCAAATGATGCGAAATACTGGGCTTTGAAATATTAAAATAATCTGCTATTTCACCAGCAGACAAATCTTTGACTTTCAAAAGTTCCAGAATTCCTCTTCTTGTTTCGTCATTCAATGCTTTGAAAATGGAATTCATAATTTATTTATATATTTAGACAAATGTCTAAATATATTTTCGATAATCAATATAAAAACAGATTTATTTTTTTAAAAAGAAAGAATCAAAACTGATGCTCCTTTTTGCTAATCATAAAAAGAGAAAATAAAGTCAGTACTGCAGCAGCCGATAAATAATAGCCAACATAAGTAAGTCCATAATTCTTGGCAATCCAAATGGCAATTATGGGAGCAAAAGCAGCTCCAAATATACCTGCAAAATTAAACGTGAGTGAAGCACCTGAATAACGTACTTCAGTAGGGAAAAGCTCAGAAAGAAAAGTGCCTAAAGGACCATAAGTCAACCCCATTAATGTCATTCCCAAACACAGGAAGAACGTGATTAGTGTAGTATTTCCCGAACCAAGCAGCACAGAAAAACCAAATCCGAAAATGGCAATTGCGATAGAAACAACAATTAACACGAATCTACGACCGAATTTGTCAGCCAAAATTGCCGAAACTGGAATCGATAATCCAAAAAACAAAACCGAAAATAGTTGCATAATTAGAAAATCACGTCTTGTATAGCCCAAATCAGTAGTTGCCCAACTTAAAGTAAAAACCGTCATTAAATAAAATGTCAAGAAAGTTGTAACAGCAGCTAACGTCCCAAAAATGAGTTCACGTTGGTATGACTTTAGCAAAGTAAACAAAGGGATTCGCACTTGTTTTTTAGTTTCTAAAGAAGCAAGAAAAGAAGGTGTTTCAGTGATTTTTAAACGAATATAAAATCCAACAACGACCAAGGCAGCACTTGCTATAAAAGGAATTCTCCATCCAAATCCAAAAAATTGTTCCTCAGTCAACATATCACTCAACAAAAGAAAAGTTCCTCCAGAAAGCAACAAACCTATAGGCGCACCAAGTTGCGGAAACATTCCATACCAAGCGCGTTTTCCGGGAGGTGCATTTTCAATTGCCAATAAGACCGCTCCGCCCCATTCGCCCCCAAGTCCTAATCCTTGACCAAACCTAAAAAGCATCAATAATAAAGGCGCAACGATTCCTATGCTATCATAAGTTGGCAAAAAACCAATTGCTACGGTCGAAATCCCCATCATCAACAATGCGAAAACCAAAGTAGTTTTCCTTCCAATTTTATCACCATAATGTCCAAAAACTATTGATCCTATAGGTCGAGCAAAAAAAGCAATAGAGAAAGTTGCAAGCGATTCTATTATGGAAACAGTAGGATTTGAACCCGGAAAAAATAATTTCGGAAAAACCAAAACAGCAGCATTGGCATAAATATAAAAATCAAAAAACTCTATTGTAGTACCAATTAAACTACCAAAAAGAACGTGTTTTAAAGAATTGACTTTATTCGGACTGGAAATCTCTTTCATATCTATATATTATTTCGATAAAAATGATATTATTTTTCGAAAGTAACAAATATTTAGTTCCAATAATTTTTGGTATTTTTACTCGAAATAAACTTCATTATGCCAACCGACTGTATCAGCTATCAGAATTCAGGTTATTTCTCTACTTTGATGGATGATTATTTAAATCAAAAATCAAATTTACAATCACTTTACAATCGCTTTCCAAGTCTAGATAACTTTGAAGGACAAATTTTGGAGAAGAAAGAAAATTTCAATGGCAATGAAAAAAGAAAAATTTTAGTTTCGGTTTTGAAATCACAATATTCTAAAATAAAAACTTCTAGTGCCACATTAAACAACATTACACTTTTAAACGACTCAAACACTTTTACCGTTACCACTGGACATCAGTTGAATTTATTTTCAGGTCCATTATATTTTTTGTACAAAATTATCTCGACCATCAATTTAGCCAAGGAGCTAAAAGCAAAATATTCTGATTATAATTTTGTGCCAATATATTGGATGGCAACCGAAGACCACGATTTTGAAGAAATCAATTATTTCAATTTCAAGGGTCGAAAGTTTCGCTGGAATAAGGAAAGTTCTGGTCCAGTCGGTCGATTATCAACCAAAGGATTGACTATTTTTTTTGAAATTTACGCTTCTGAACTAGGCGCAAGTTTGAATGCCAATGCAATTAAAAAACTTTTTCAGGAGTCGTATGTAAACCATTCTTCTTTGTCCGAAGCCACTCGACATTTTGCAAATGCACTTTTCGGAAAATATGGCTTGGTCATTCTTGATGCAGATAATCAAGATTTAAAACGAACATTCATCCCATACATAAAGGAAGAATTAGTGCAGCAAACTTCCTTTAAAAAAGTCACTGAAACTACTGAAAAACTGAAAGACTATACGATTCAGGTCAATCCAAGAGAAATAAATTTATTTTACTTGGAAGACAATCTTCGGGAACGAATTATTTTCGAAAAGGGAAAATACAAGGTAAACAATACAAAAACTGAGTTTTCGGAAAATGAAATTCTAGAATTACTGGAAAACCGTCCGGAAAAATTCAGTCCTAACGTGATTATGCGCCCGTTGTATCAAGAAGTGATTTTGCCCAATTTATGTTATATCGGCGGAGGTGGTGAAATTGCCTATTGGTTAGAATTGAAATCTTTTTTTGATGCCGTGAAAATTACATTTCCCATTCTTTTACTCAGAAATTCTGCACTATTGGCAACAGAAAAGCAAGTCAAGAAAGCTGACAAATTAAGTTTAAGTTGGAAGGATTTATTTTCGAAACAAAGTAATCTGGTAAGTGCGAAAACAGCGCAATTATCAGAATTCCCTATCGATTTATCCTTACAAAAAGAACACCTCCGAAAACAATTCGAAAGACTCTATGAAATTGCCAATCAAACTGATAAGTCGTTCTTTGGCGCAGTAAAAGCGCAGGAAGCCAAACAAATAAAAGGATTGAAAAATCTAGAAAAACGTTTGCTCAAGGCTCAAAAACGCAAGCATTCCGAAGAATTAAATCGGATTACAGATTTGCAAAACGAATTGTTCCCTAACCAAAGTTTACAGGAACGTCAAGCTAATTTTTCGGAATTTTATTTAGAATATGGTGAGAATTTGATTCCACTATTAATGAATAAACTAAAACCTTTAGAAAATAATTTTAATATAATTACACTTCATTAACTAAAACATCTTTGTAATGATTAAAGAGCGCTTAACTTCACTAGATGTATTCCGGGGATTTACAATTATGTTAATGACTATTGTCAATAATCCAGGAAGTTGGGATTCAATTTATCCGCCTTTAGAACACGCGGAGTGGAATGGATGCACCCCAACTGACTTGGTTTTCCCGTTCTTTATTTTTATAATGGGAACGGCAATTCCTTTTGCAATGCCAACAAAACATTTTGATTTTCCAGTTTTTAATAAAATAATGGTGCGATCGTTGAGAATATTTTGCCTCGGCTTGTTCTTGAATTTTTTTGGTAAAATACAGTTCTTCGAACTCGAAGGAATTCCATTGTTACTTGTAAGATTGACAATCACTTTTGCAGTAGCTTATGCTCTTTTAGGAAACTTTAATCTAAAAATTAAAACGATTTTAGTGTTTTCCGTTCTTGGAATTTTACTCATTTTAGCTTACAGCGGAATCGAAGCCTATCAAGAGGTTAGAATTCCGGGAGTTTTACAACGAATTGGAATTGTTTATTTCTTCACTTCATTATTGTATACGAAAACTAGCCGAAAAACACAATTTCTTGTTGTTTCCGTTTTACTTTTATTGTATTGGGGACTAATGGCTTTAGTTCCAGTTCCAGGAATTGGAGCGGCCAACTTAGCAAAAGAAACCAACTTGGCTTCTTGGCTAGACAGTGTTTTACTAAAAGGGCACGTTTGGTTGGAAACGAAAACTTGGGATCCTGAAGGATTCTTAAGCACAATACCGGCAATTGCTTCTGGAATAATAGGGTTACTTGTTGGGCAATTGCTAAATCTGCCTATGCAAAAAAAGGAAATCGTCAGGAGAATGGTACTTACAGCTGTGGCAATTATAATAGTCGGTATTGTTTGGAATGCATCATTTCCTATAAATAAATCACTTTGGTCAAGTTCTTACGTTCTATTTACTTCCGGATTGGCCATATTGTGTTTAAGCGTTTTGTACTATGTAGTTGAAATTGCCAATTATAAAAAATGGACTGAATTATTTATAATTTGGGGTATAAACCCAATGATAGTCTTCTTTTTTTCGGGCATAATCCCTAGGGTTTTAAGCATAATCGAAATTCAAAATCCTGAAATTGCAACGGAACAAATAAACCTTAAAAATTACTTTTACAACTTTTTCATTACTCCATCTTTTGTTAATCCAATGAATGCCTCATTGGCTTACGCATTGTTATATGCTGTTTTTTGGTCATTACTCTTGTGGATTTTGTACAAAAACAAGTTAGTTTTCAAAGTTTAAAAATTAAAAACAACAGTATTATTAACAAAAAAACATCTTTTTATTGTCGATTTATTAAAATCAATTCATAAAAAAAGGTATTTTTGCAACCAATTAAAAAAAATAAAAAATGGCTACAAATAGAACTTTTACAATGATTAAACCTGATGCGGTTGCAAACGGACACATCGGGAATATATTAGCAATGATCACAAATGGTGGTTTCAAAATCGTCTCTTTGAAATTAACACAATTAACTGTAGCTGACGCACAAGCATTCTATGCTGTTCACGCTGCAAGACCTTTCTATGGAGAATTAGTAGAATTTATGTCAAGAGGTCCAATCGTTGCTGCTATTTTAGAAAAAGATAACGCTGTTGAAGATTTCAGAACTTTGATTGGAGCAACAAATCCTGCCGATGCTGCCGAAGGAACAATTCGTAAAGCATATGCGACTTCTATTGGCGAAAATGCAGTTCACGGTTCTGACAGTGACGAAAATGCAGCTATCGAAGGTGCTTTCCATTTTGCAGGAAGAGAGCAGTTTTAATTTTAGATTGCAGATTTCAGACAGCAGAACGCAGTTAAAATCTATAAAATGCAAAATCCAGTTCGAAATTTGAACTGGATTTTCTTATACTCATTATTTACAGCCTGAAATCTGCCACCTAAAACCTGCTATCTGATTACCTCAAAACAACATCCTTAACCACGTCGCGTTTCAGCTCCTCGTTAATCATCACCATAATTTTTGATTTTCCCTGGCTTAATTCCTCACGCAAGACTGCCGAAGAAAGCTCGACATATAAAGTACTTCCTTTCAAGACAACGTTTTTTGTATAATAATTCACGCCGTTTCCCATAAGATTTTTCCAAGCATCCTTGACGTCAATTTGATCCATTCCTGGTTGCAATTTATTGTCTTGAATAATTTGTTTCAAAACATCACCAACGGTACTTTGATTATTTAGTCTTTTTGCCATTGCCTAGAATATTTATTTGTCCCGCTTTCTTGTAGTGATATTCCTTTTTCTCGGCATTTTTAAAGACTAATTTATTCTCGGAAATCACAATCAATTCCTCGCTCCATTTTGCATAAGGAGTAGAATAATCAAAAAATACTTTGTTATTTTCGAAACGCACTTTTACATTTTCAAATGCATCATTTGCAATGAAAGTGCCGTCCAATTGCGGCATTACTTTCTTCCTGAAACCTGTGTTATTGTTGTCAATCTGGAAATAATCATAACTTTCATTTATGGTGTAAGCCTTGTCTTTTCCTTGGTCAAAAACAACTTTTTCTATTTCCCAATAGCCGTTAATTATAGATATATCACCTGGTTTTATCCTTTGCTGGCAAGAGATAAAAAGAAACGAAATGATTAAAAATCTAGCTATATTTTTCATTCGACTATCTGTTTTTCATTCTTTTAAAAAACCCAAGGATAAAAAATATCGCTCCCAAAAAGAGAAAAACATAATACAAAACCACATTTTGTTCCCGAAGGGTATTGCACAAAACAAACGAAATGAGACTCAGAAAATAGAGATAAATTGGAGAGATATTTTTGAAAGAAGAAAAATTCATTGTCTATTATTTAAAGAAACTATCTACAAATTCGTATTTATTGAAGACCTGCAAATCTTCGATTCCTTCTCCTACTCCAATGTATTTTACAGGAATTTGGAATTGGTCAGAAATCCCGATAACAACACCCCCTTTTGCAGTTCCGTCGAGTTTTGTAACGGCAAGTGAAGTCACTTCGGTAGCCGCAGTAAATTGTTTGGCTTGCTCAAAAGCATTTTGCCCTGTTGACCCATCAAGAACCAATAAAACATCGTGTGGTGCATCTGCAACGACTTTTTGCATCACTCGTTTTACTTTGGTCAATTCGTTCATCAGGTTGATTTTATTATGCAAACGTCCAGCTGTATCAATAATAACAATGTCGGCGTTTTGAGCGACTGCTGATTGCAAAGTGTCAAATGCGACTGAAGCAGGATCACTCCCCATATTTTGTCTTACGATGGGAACGCCAACTCTGTCTGCCCAAATTTGCAATTGATCAATAGCCGCAGCACGAAAAGTGTCGGCAGCACCAAGAACCACTTTATATCCCTGTTTTTTGAATTGGTATGCCAATTTGCCAATAGTAGTAGTCTTGCCAACACCGTTTACGCCAACAACCATCAAAACATAAGGTTTTGTATCGATTGGAATTATGAATTCAGTAGCTTCACCAGAATTAGTTTCTGAAAGCAAACCGGCAATTTCCTCCCGAAGGATTTGATTGAGTTCATCTGTTCCAAGGAATTTATCTTCGGAAACGCGTTTTTCTATTCGGGTAATTATTTTTAGAGTTGTATTTACGCCAACATCCGAGGAAACAAGAATTTCCTCCAAGTTGTCCAATACTTCATCGTCAACCTTTGATTTACCGGCAACAGCCTTGGTTAACTTTGAAAAGAAAGTTGTTTTTGATTTTTCTAGACCTTTGTCTAAGGTCTCCTTTTTCTCTGAAGAAAATATTTTTTTAAAAAAACTCATTTTATAAATAGTATTAAGAAAAGGAACTAGCCCGAAAAAGCCAATATGTTTTTCTAACGGTAAATATAGAAAATAAAAAAGCTACTTCCGAATGAAAGTAGCTATTCTATATAATGCTTTTAAGAATTATTTCTTTTTCAAGAATTCATCAACTGCTTCAGGAGCCATAATAGATTCTACGAATGTATATGCGCCAGTTTTTGGAGATTTTACCATTTTGATGGCTTTTGATAATCTTTTAGAAGCTGTTTGTAATGATGCTACGGTTTTCTTTGCCATGATTTAAATGTTTTTTTATATTTTAATCAATCTCTAATGCAAGCATTTGAGATTTTATTAAAATCTCTAATTATTTAATTTCTTTATGAACAGTTACACGTTTTAAGATTGGATTAAATTTTTTAATCTCTAATCTGTCTGGAGTATTTTTTTTGTTCTTTGTTGTTATGTATCTTGAAGTCCCTGCAACACCTGATGTTTTGTGTTCAGTACATTCTAAAATTACTTGGATTCTATTGCCTTTGCTTTTCTTTGCCATCTTGATATATATTTAGGAATGGATTATTTAATAAATCCGCCTGCTTGTGCTTTTTTCAAAACTGCAGCGATTCCATTTTT
>Ga0208262_1000098_pt1 | contig 43144 bp, 40 predicted proteins | sample LakWasMet15_LOW5_2_FD_183863 | JGI IMG/M metagenome (GOLD analysis project Ga0208262, IMG submission 183863) | Freshwater sediment methanotrophic microbial communities from Lake Washington under simulated oxygen tension - Sediment Metagenome... | ecosystem: Environmental > Aquatic > Freshwater >... | reverse complement strand
AACAGTTCCTGTTTTGTCAAATTTTCTTTTATAGCGCTTTAATGCTCTATCGATATTTTCTCCGTCTTTAATTGGTATAATTAACATAATATAGACACCTCCTCTCGTTAAGGCTGCAAAAGTAATCAAAGTTTTGAATTACAAGCTATAATTTTTGAGATTTATTTATCATCCATTGAAATAAAATGAGAATTATAATAAATACAGAAAATAAAATTCCAATCATAACAGAATAAAAAATATAATATATACCATCTTTTGGAGCTATTATATAAATAGGAGTAGAAGTTATTATTGTTATTAAAAATTGCCCTATAAAACTTACTGAACAAATTTTCCAAAAAGGTAATTTAGTCCAACCCCATAAAGCACGATTTCCATATTTGAACTGAAAAATAAAAGGTATTGAACTCAAAAAAAGAATTACAATAATTACTAATTCAAAAAAACCGTCACCCATAGATACAATTTTATCCTTTCAAAATATTCCTCGAAATTACCAATTTCTGAATTTCGGTAGTTCCTTCACCAATGGTACACAATTTAGAATCTCTATAAAATTTCTCTACAGGATAATCCTTCGTATAACCATAACCTCCGTGAATTTGGACAGCATCATTTGCTACTTTCACACAAACTTCGGAAGCGTACATTTTGCTCATTGCTCCGAGAGTTGTCATATTTCGGTTGTTATTTTTCAGGAAAGCTGCTTTGTGCAACAACAATTCCGAGGCTTCAATTTCAGTAGCCATATCGGCAAGTTTAAAGGCAATTGCTTGAAATTGACTTATTGCTTTACCAAACTGGTGTCTTTCTTTCGAATATTTCAGTGCGGCTTCATAAGCCCCTTTTGCAATTCCAAGTGATAAAGCACCAATAGAAATTCTCCCGCCATCGAGTACTTTCATAGATTGTACAAATCCATCGCCCACTTCTCCTAATCTATTGGCATCGGGAATTCGACAATTGTCAAATATCAATTCGGCGGTTTCACTGGCACGCATTCCTAATTTATTTTCTTTTTTTCCGGAAGTAAATCCTGGCATTCCTTTTTCGAAAACAAAAGCGGTCATTCCTTTAGAATCACCCTTTTTTCCGGTACGAACAATTACCACGGCGATATCACCTGATTTTCCGTGTGTGATAAAATTTTTGGCTCCGTTTACAATCCAATGGTCACCCTCTTTAACTGCCGTCGTGTTCATTCCGCCGGCATCAGAACCTGTGTTGTGTTCTGTTAATCCCCAAGCACCTATATGTTCTCCTGTGGCTAATTTTGGTATCCACTTTTTCTTTTGTTCTTCATTTCCAAAACTCAAAATGTGGTTTGTACACAATGAATTGTGCGCCGCTACGGATAATCCTATCGATGGATCCACTTTGGAAATTTCTTCTATAATGGTGATGTACTCGTGATATCCTAATCCTGAACCGCCTAGTTCTTCAGGGACTAAAACGCCCATAAACCCCATTTCGCCCAGTTTTTTAAATAACTGAATTGGAAAAGTTTGCACTTCATCCCACTCCATTATATAAGGTCTAATATTTTTTTCTGCAAAATCCCGTATAGATTGCGCAATCATTGCTTGTGTTTCGCTGTAATCAAAGTTCATTTTCGTACTCTTTTTTAGAACGCCAAATATAGCGCAATTATGTCGATTTTGTCAACCGGAAAATCTTTAATTTTGGATAAATCTTCTTTGGTTTTGAAGTCGCCATTCATACTTCTAAAAGTAACTATGTTTTTTGGAAGCGGATATTTGAAATATGGAAACGACGAAAGCTCCTTGATTGAAGCATTGTTAATGTCTATTTTTTTGAAATTTGGAATTGCCGAAACCTTGAAATGAGAATTCAAATTTTCTATAACTTCAGGCGAAAGTCCCCAAACATCATTCATTTGTTCCATTGAAACAAAACCACCCAAACTTTCTTTGAATTTTAAAATCCGAAGCGAAATCGCCTCGCCTATTCCATAAATCTTGATTAAATCTTCTTGTGTGGCTTGGTTAATGTCGATTATGACTATTTTTTCCTTTTTGGCGAAAGTCGCATTGGGGTACTTTTTATAGTCTATGAATTCTTTTTTGTTGTTTACCCAATCCGGAAATTTAAAATACGGCGAAATGGCATCTAACAAGGAATCGGAAACTTTTGTCACCGCTTGAAACTCTTTTGGCGAATTCACATATTTGTTTCCCTTTCGAAAAGCGAGCAATCTATCAATTTCTGCAACAGACATTCCGAGCTTGTATCCCTTGAAATCAGTGATGAAATTAGGATTGAAAGGATAAATTTTTGGAACATAATCCAGTTTTTGTTGTTTCATCGAATCAATTTGGGATTGCAGAGAAAGCCATTTTTCTTTTTCGGGAGAAGCTGTAGAAATAGAACTAAAATCTACAAAAAAATAGACGATTTGTAAAATGATGATTATGGAAAATAATAGAAAAATCCCTTTTCGTTGATTTCCAGAAAACTTAAAATAATTTTTTATTGTATTGAAAACCATTTACTTGAGATTAAATCCATTTTACTTGAATTAAATTTTAAAATCTAAAAATAAGAAATATTTTATAAATTAGTTATTTTTTCGAAAGAAAATTAAAAATTAAAAAAAGAACAATTTTCAAAAAATACAGATTTCTGTATCGCTCCAACATTAAAAAAACAATATATTTGAAAATTATTAACCATAAACCACATTATAATGTCAATTTGGAAAAGAAAACCACTAGCCCAGCTTTTAGATGAAGCCGCTGATTCTGAAAAAGGATTAAAAAGAACGTTGACCGCTTGGTCGTTAATCGCATTGGGCATTGGTGCCATAATTGGTGCTGGGTTATTTGTAAGAACTGCGATGGCGGCTTCGCAAAATGCCGGACCATCAGTAACAATCGCTTTCATAGTTGCAGCGATTGGTTGCGCATTGGCAGGTTTGTGTTATGCCGAGCTTTCTTCATCGATTCCTATTTCGGGAAGTGCATATACCTACACTTATGCCACAATGGGCGAGTTTCTAGCTTGGATTATTGGCTGGGATTTAATTCTAGAATATGCCGTGGGAGCAGCAACGGTAGGGATTGCTTGGAGTGAATATCTCAATAATTTTTTGATTAATGTAGTACATATTAGTCCAATTCCGTTTGAATTTTCACATTCTCCTTTCCAAAAAATAGTTGACCCTGTAACTCAAGAAGTAACACACGGAATCATTAATTTACCCGCCTTATTTATTGTTGGATTAATTACCTTGTTATTAATAAAAGGAATCCAGGAATCGGCTTTTGTAAATGGCATTATTGTTATTGTAAAAGTAACTATTGTGATTATGATTATTGTAATTGGCTGGAATTTTATCAATCCTGCAAATCATACGCCTTATATTCCTGCAGCCTCTGTATTCACAGATGAACACGGAATTGACCATAGCTACGGAGGCATTATGGGGATTTTGGGAGCTGCGGGAACCGTGTTTTTTGCTTTCATTGGGTTTGATGCCGTGAGTACTGCTGCGCAGGAAACCAAAAATCCAAAGAAGGCGATGCCAATAGGAATTTTGGGTTCATTAGCAATATGCACCCTTTTATACATTCTTTTTGCTCACGTTTTAACAGGTGTTGCCACAGTTGAAGATTTTAGAACCGGCGGGAAAGAAGCTTCAGTAGCTTTTGCCATAAATAAATATATGATTGGTTATACTTGGCTTGGTCAATTGGTAACCGTAGCCATTCTGTTTGGATTTACATCGGTAATATTAGTAATGTTATTGGGACAGTCAAGAGTGTTTTATTCTATGGGAAAAGACGGATTACTGCCTAAAATGTTTAGTGATTTGCATTCAAAATTCAAAACTCCCTACAAAGCGAATATTGCAATTTTAATAATTGTAGGTGCATTCGCGGCATTCATCCCTGGCGACATTGTAGGAGATATGACCAGTATAGGAACCTTGTTTGCCTTTGTACTAGTTTGTATTTCGGTAATTATTTTACGAAAAAGAGAGCCCGATATGAAAAGAGAATTTAGAACTCCTTGGGTTCCTTTCGTTCCAATATTGGGTGTTGCAGTTTGTCTATCGATGATGTACGGTTTAGGATGGCCAAACTGGCTAAGATTATTTGCTTGGATGGCAATTGGTATTGTATTTTACTTTGTTTACAGTCGAAAAAATAGTGTCTTGAACAATCCAAAAGACTAATTTTTAGGTCAATTTAAAAAGGGATTATAGAGTTTTCACAACCCTATAATCCCTTTTTTCTATTTAACCGTTTACTATAAATCAAAAACAGAACTGCGTTTTCCTCGAACCAAATCTTTCAACCGTATCCAGAAAGCCAATGTTAGATATACCCCGAACCACAAGCCGGCCGTAACAAACGTTATATAAATAAAAAACAAACGCACGCTGGTAACCCTCATTCCCAGTTTATCAGCAAGGCGTGAGGAAACATGAAATCCGTGTTTTTCAAAAAAATATTTGAGTTGTATTACTGCTTTCATCCTTTTTTGCTCTTGGTTTACTTTTGGGTTTTGGGTAAAATTACAAAAATTTAGAATCAACGTATAACCGAATCAACAAATTAACTTTTTTTCAATAATTCCATTCCTATACTGCATTCCAGACAGCGGTTTTTGTTGCAATATTCATTTTTGAGTTGCAATAAAGATTGGGATTCGAAAGCGTTTTTGGGTTTGATTCCAAAGGAACTGAATTTATCCATAATCGCATTGTTCTCGGCGGCGACCTCATTTAATAATTGAATCAAATCTTCGGAAGTTTCCTTTCCTTGGTTTCTTGCATAAGCAAATTGAAGTGGAATGATAGTATTTATAATAATCAAATCGACAAATGACTTGGATAATTTTTTCTTCTTTTTTGGACTTTCCTTATCAAATTGATAATGATTTTGCCAATAATTTGAAGCCGAAACTTCGAAGGTTTTATAAATATCCTTGACTGAAATTGAAGTACTTATTTTTGAAAACAAATTTTGCTGACTATGGTATAAATTAGCCAGTTCCGAAAGCCGTATGGTTGGGAAATTATCGGGACGATGTTTGAAAAATTGGACGGGTTCCAGAACTTTTTTCTCTATTTGGTATTTGTGCAACAAATAAAAATACCTGAATTTCAAATCCTTGAAATAATTATCCTCTTTTTCCAAGTCTAATAATCCGGCATTTCCCAGCATTAAAGCTTCCAGATTTTCGACCTCGAAACTTTCTTTTCTAATGACGGAAAACGGAATCGATTGGGCAATTTTTAAAAAGGTTTCACCATTGGTATTCAGCCCAAAATTCTTGGCCAAAAGACAAAATAATACTGCCTCCCAATCGTTGTTAGTTTGTTTCAATAACTCATAAATAGGTTTCGATTTTCTTTCTAATCGCTCAAAAAACAATCGTTCCTGCCAGTTCCCCAAGGTGAATTCATCGATTTCTTTTAATTGCTTTTCACAAAAAATCCAGGATTTCGGAGTCATCAAGGATTGATAATCTTCGATTGAAGATCTATCGATATACTTTTTCAATTCCAAAACTGGAATTTCCGTATTATTGCTCCTAAAAATTTCGGTGTCGTGTTCCCAAACCACGTGAAGAATCACATTTTCATAAGCAGCATCCCTTTCGTGATGATGCACATACCAATCGGAAGATTTAAGATGAATCTCCACATTTCCAGCCCATTTTTGGTCGCCAATTACAATTTGTGCATTGAAAAAATCAGGGCCGGCGAGCTCCAGATATTGCCCAACATTGACAATCGTGATTTCCTCTCCATTGGAGGTTTTCAAATTCAAGGCGTCAAATTTCTTGAATTTCCAAAGATAATGAAGGAACTCTTCTTTCATATTTTTTTTAGATTGTAGAGAAAAGAGGATAGATAATAGAATTCATCCCAAAAGACTAAAGTAGTAAAAAAAAGTTTCGACTGCGCTCAACCTGACAGAAACAACATAAACTTATTTTAAAATCGAAAGACTTTATCGCATCAAATACAATTTGGCGCAAGCCCGAGCATCGGACAAAGCTTCGTGATGGTTCAATTCGATTCTCATTTCACGGCAACAATCGCTTAATTTGGTTGGTTTTAGTCCTTTGGCTTTGTATATTTTTACGGTACATTCCCATCGAGAACCAATATTCAAATCGTCATAATTCAAGCCGTAAAGTGCCATCGATTTAGCAAGTACATTTCTATCGAAACTTTCGTTATGAGCAACAACAACACGGTTTTTGAGACGTTTTTGAATTTCAGGAAATACTTGTGAAAAGGTTTTTGCATTAATTGTATCCCGTGGATAAATGCCGTGAACCCTAATCGTAAACGGAGAATAAAGATTGTTTGGAGGTTTGATCAAACTCACAAATTCGTCAACAATTATCCCGTTTTCGACGGTAACAATTCCTACTGAACAAGGATGATAGGCTGTTGCCGTTTCAAAATCTATGGCGGTGAAGGTCAATTTGATTTGAGATTTTAGATTAACAATTTTAGATTACTCATCCTGTTCGACCGGCGGTCTCGGGTGCAGGTTTTCAACTTTTATAGAACTACAAATATAATTTATTATGCATAAATTATAAAAACAATAATTTTTACTTTCCAAAATTACTGAAATAAATCACCTTCACACTAAAATCAGAAATCTATTTCATACACATCACAACTGATATAATCCAAGAGCCTTTCTCTATATTGTTCCTTATCGTAAAACTGTTCAAGCCAAAAAGTAGAGGAATAAAAATACATCAATTCAAACACATCTTCTTTTTTTGTAGCCAAAACGTCCAGATATTTTATGTACCTGTCGTGGCAAAAATAATCTTCATCGTAGGCTGGATTCATTGAAGAAAAGTTTCTTTTTTGGATCGGAAAACCTTCAACTTCGTAGCCTTTACTAATGCAATAATCCGCAATTATTTCAATCACGTAGCTTTCATGAATTTCGCCATATTTAAAACAATCTATGCTATCGCCTAAAACATCCCAAACTTCATGAATTTCTAAAATTCTGTTTTTTACTGATTCGATTTCCATATAAATAGTTATTTATTGTACTCTCAAAAATATATAAGCCAGTATTTAAAGTTTTACGGTTTTCCTCATTTTGCCTAATTTTTATAATAAAGAACAAACCTACCAACATCATTTAATTACATATCAATAACTTACAAAATAAAAAAAGTCTGTAAAATTTAAAATTTTACAGACTAAATATATTTTTCGTCCTAAAAATCTTATTTAAAAATTCAAGGGCTAAACTCCCACAGCAATTTTGTTAGGTCTTACTAATGGAGTTCCTCCAATTGTGCCCAATATATTTTCTGAATATTTCATTTAAGTTTATTAAGTTTACTGAGTTCGTTTATGATATAAATAAAAACCAAATTCTCCAAAAACAGATTGCCTCACCACTCGTGCCTCGCTGTTCGCAATGACATCATTCGAAGAAATTCCAAACCAGACCAAACCGAATCATAAAATCGCGATACGGATTATTAGGTGCCGAATAAAAATTATTTCCCGAAAAGGAAGAATTGAAATGTTCAGCAATCAAATAAATTCGGGTTCTTTGAATTTTACCATTAAAGAAAAAATCCAGGTTTGGATAATTCCCTATTTGTTTCTTGTTTTGGATAAAAAATTCGCCAATCACGGGATTATAATCATTGGCATAGAATTTTGTAAAATAGTTCAAGCTTACTCCTGTTTGAAAGTACAAAGCCTTATGAAATAGATGATCCGAATAATAAAATGTGTTTCTCGTAACAAATTCAGGTACGTTTAAAATAAAATCTTGTTGGCCAACCTTTTGATATAAAAGAGTATTATCCAAGGCAAATTTTCCAAACTTCAGTTCTTTACCTGCCTTAACAGACAAATAATTTATCGTACCATTATACTGTTTTGGAGAAACAATCTGCTGATTCTCATCAGTAGAAACATTTTCAAAATACAAATGGTCATTTAAAGTGGAAGCCTGGAGTGAGGCCTCAAACCAAGGTGTGATTGCATTGGCGCTGATGGAATTAATTTTTTCGTTATTGAAATTGTTCGCCCAATTGTAGCTTACGTAACTGCTTTGATATAAATTATAATTGTTATTGGGAAGTTTGTTTATGTTTTGGTACCGAAAAGATAACTGGGTTTCGTCATTCAAATCATATTGCATCTTGGCATCCAGATTAGACAGAGATTGATTTGTAACCGATCTTGAAATTAAAAATTTCCCTGTCCATTTGTTTTTTTGATAGTCATATTGACCTCCAGCACTATTTATTCTTTGGCTAATTGACCCCGGAATAGTCTGAGTATCCAAAATTAATATTTGGCTGTAATAATAATTATCATAGAAATCATCGGCAAAAAACTGAAATTTCCCCAAGGTTGTGTTTTCATAAATAAGCCCGACTCTATTGTAGGTTTTATTGTAGTGCGTTTGGTCATTTATTCCACTGGTTTTGTAGGAATCTCCAAATCTATATACGGTTCTGCCATTAACAGATGAGGGAACAGTTGCTTGATTGTATTCGAAAAATTTATTTTCGTAATTAAACTGGTGCGTCACATATAAATTATTATTCCCCTTAACCGAATTTACTCTAAATGAATGATCTAAAAAAATTCGTTTTCCTTTCAAAAAAGATTTCGCATCAGTGAGATAAACTTCTAATCTTTCTCGATTTTTATAATCGGGATTACCGCTTTCGAAGTCCTCAATAGTTGTAATTCCGCCATTTTCACCATTTAAAATATCTTGGGAAGTAAAATGTGCATTGGCAAAATAACGCTCCTTTTTTGAGTTGTAACTGGTTGTAAATCTGAAATTTCCAGAGCTTGACAATTGGTTGATATACTTCCCTAAAGAACGTAATCCTCTGTAAGCAATCGAAAAATTAAGTCTTGGAGAGGTATTTAACGTCAGAAAAGCATCTGTCGATTGCCCTTGCTGCATCACGGTTTTAAAATACAATTCGGTCACAGGAGTTGCCACGGAGCAGTATCGAATTTGGTTGGCTTCCAAAAAATTAAAATGTTTAGCCTTAAATCCAAATTCGGGATAGGGGGAAAAATCGGTTAAACTGTATTGCAAGGTATTATAAGTTTGCCCTTCGTTAGGAAAAGCCAAAAGACCAAAAGCATCTTTTCGCAAATAATTATAACTATATAGTTTTTTTATGGTTTGAGAAGTATCAATATAAGTGGTGTCTCGCTCCAAAGTAATCACGCGATACATATCTATCGTAGCAATCTTCGCTTTGGGTTTTTTTATAGAATCAGAGCTGTTGTATTTGCTGTTATAATCTAATTCACTTGTCTTTTTTTCTTGAGAAAACAGGAAGGTTGGCAATACTAAAAGATATAAGAAAAAGAGAATCCTCATTTGGAGCGGTATATAATTAGGCAATTATTTCAGAATTTTATTCAAGCAAAGGTAAATGAAAAAACATACAAATAAAAAAATGCCCTAATTTATCAAGTCAAACGCAAATAAACTACCTCGGGGCAAAGCCCCAGAGGTATTAGCAAATAGTAGCCACAGATTCACAGATTTTCAAAAATCTTTTTTAATCTGTGACTCGAGCATAGCGAACAGGCAAAGCAATCTGTGGCAAAAAAAAATCGAAGCAGAGCTTCGAGGAATTAAACCTAAAGTGATTAAAATTATTTTATGCCTTTTTTACACAAATTACACCAATTTACACGAAATAGACTCTTTGTAAATTACACGAATCTGCCCAAGGCAGATAAAATTCGTGAAATTTGTGTCTTATTTATTTTCAGTGAGTTTGAATTGCAGTTTATGGGAATGTTTTAGCAAATAGAAATAAAACGCACTTTTTTGAAGAAAATTTTACAATATTTGTTGTTCCAATACAATTGATATGCTACTCAATAATTTTTCGAAATTTATCCTGGAATCTGGAACAGACGAAGCCGGACGTGGCTGTCTTGCTGGTCCAGTAACCGCTGCGGCAGTAATTCTTCCGGAGGATTTTGAAAATACAATTCTGAATGACAGCAAGCAATTATCCGAAAAAACCAGAGAAAAGCTCAGACCCATTATCGAAAGCCAAGCCATTACATTTGCCGTAACACATTTGCACCCGAATGAAATTGACGAAATCAATATTCTGAATGCTTCGATGAAAGGAATGCAGGAATGTATTTTGAAATTAAACCTGACTCCCGAATTTATTATTGTGGATGGCAACCGCTTATTAAACGCAAAACTGGGTTTAAAAACCACTTTTGGCAAACAATTTTCGAAAGCTGAAATCGAATTATTAAAATCGATTCCCAACCAAAGCATCATAAAAGGAGATTCAAAATATTTGAGTATTGCAGCCGCTTCGGTTTTGGCAAAAACCTACCGCGATGAGTATATGAACCTGATTCACGAAGAATTCCCTATGTACAATTGGAAAAAAAACAAAGGTTATCCAACTCAAGAACATCGCGAAGCCATTAGGAAATATGGCGTGACCAAGTATCATAGAATGACGTTTCGATTGTTACCTGAACAGTTGAAATTGGAGATTTAGATTGTTTTTTAATAAAAGCCTTTTTGATGATTTGTAAAGATTTATTTATATATTTGAGAAACAAATAAAGTATGATGTATGTCAGACAAAGCCACCCAATTTTGGGTAGATTGAAATCATTTTATGGCACCTATAAACGAGTTACCAGCAAGCGTAATCGAATCGCTCAATAATAACGGTAAAATTAAACTCAAGTAATTATGATTAATTCTTTGACGATTAAAAAAGTTGCTTCTTATGATGATACCGGTGTAACTATAGAAGATCTTAAAAAAGTAAATTTTTTCTTTGGATTTAACGGTTCAGGAAAGTCAACAATTGCAAAATACATTTACAATCTAAGTCTTGAAGTAAATCAAAGAGCCGATAATTTTGACTTCTGTACGCAAGTAGGTTATAACATTGCTAATCACCACATCCTGACTTTTGACGAACGTTTTACCGAAGATAATTTCATTAACAACGAAAATCTTAAAGGTGTTTTTTCTCTAGATGAAGCAAATGAAATAATCGATTCTCAAATTTCTGAAGAAGACGCAAAAATCAATATTTTCCTGGAAAGAATCAGGGAAAGAGCAGCATTAATAAATAGGCTTTCAACTGATCAAACTGCAAAGCAGACGGAATTGCTAAATCATTGTTGGTCGAAAAGAGCGACATTTATGGCGTTTACAAAACTAAGTCTTCCGCACGGCGGAAGCAAGCCAAATCATTTGTCGGAAATTCGCAATAAACTAAGAACTCCGTTGACAACTATTCCAACTATTCAACAACTTAAAGATAGTTATGATTTGCTATATGAGAAAGAGCTAAAGAATATTCAAACAACTATCGATGTACGACTATACCAAAATTTAAGGAAGCTAGAAGTACAACTCCAAAATTTGCTTCAAGAGGTAATTGTAGGAAACGAGGATGTTAACATAGCTAATATAATAAATCAACTCAACGCCAGAAACTGGGTTGAAACTGGGATTCAATTTTTATCAACCACTAATGAAATCTGTCCATTCTGTCAAGAAAATACTATAACAGAAAGTTTGAGAGAACAATTTGAAAAGCTGTTTGATCAATCATATAAAGAAAAAATAGACCAATTAAAATCGTTTGAACGGGACTATACAAGTTTAAGTGATGCACTTTTATCAAATATTTTAAATATTCAAAACGTATTTAATCCCAATAACCTAATATCAAATATTTATTTATCGCTTCAAAAATCGTTCACCGAAAATAAAAAAATTATAACCGAAAAAATTGAAAACTCAAATGAGCGAAAGTCAATTACATTTCTTAATCAACATAAAGAGAATTTATCCAGTGCATTAAAAAAAATCAAAGAAAATAACACTAACTATTCTGACTTAGACAACAATAAAAAAGCGTTAATTTCAAATATATGGATTTTCATTGGTTCAGAATGCAAAGACAAAATTGCCAAGTTTGACAAAAGAGTAATACAATGTTCCAGAGTCAAATCAGTTGCTGAAGAATCAATTTCAAATCTTCGAAATAATGTTTTACTCTCAAGACAAAATATAGAAATCTTACGAACTCAAACAGTAAATACACAAACTGCAGTAAACAACATTAACACAATTCTAAAAAATGCAGGTTTTGATGGTTTTGAAATTGCTGAAAAAGATATAATAAACAACATATCGCAATATTATCTTAAACGCTCGACACCAGAGGAAAATAATGCAATATTTAAAAGCCTTAGCGAGGGTGAAAAGAATTTTATTTCTTTTCTTTATTTTCATCAGTTATGTACTGGAACTGACGATATTCAAACTAATGGCAGTAAAAAGAAAATCATTGTTATAGATGACCCTGTGTCAAGTTTAGATAGTCAAGCTTTGTTTGTTGTTTCAACTTTGATTCACAACCTAATTGCACGTAAAGGAAATATTACCGCAGAAAAGCAACTATTTAAAAATGACAATATAACTCAAGTTATAATTCTAACACACAATCTTTACTTTTATAAAGAAGTATCGTTCGATCGAAGACCAGTTTGTACTGATTACTGGCATTACAAAGTCAGTAAAATCAATAATAAATCTGAAATAAAAGGACAACGTCATAAAATAATTCAAGACGATTATAGTCTACTGTGGAATACTATTAAAGATTTAAAAGAAAATTTACCCGAAAATACGTCGCTGAATATTGTCATTGCAAATTCAATGAGAAGAATAATCGAAAGCTACGTTAACTTTATTGGATATGGTAAAGATTCTTGGTCGTCACTTTATAATGTAGATGAAAATGAACCAACATACTACATAAAATGTGCTTTCATTTCGATTATTAACGATGAAAGTCATAAGACATCAGCATTAGACGGTGTATATTATCAAAAAATAATAAACGAGCAACCTCAAATTCTATTCGATGTTTTTAAAGAAATATTCAGAACAATTGGTAAAGAACATTACGAAATGATGTTAGACGAACAGCTTAATTAATCAAACGCCTGCTGGTAACAGCGCATAAGCTACATTGCTGGTTTTCAGTAGCTTCAACTCTATTTTCACAAATAAATTCTATCTTAGCGGAGAATATTCATTCCGCTTTCGCCGCAACGGCGTCTATGCGCGAAACGTTATAAATATCATCCGTGGCCAATTATAAAGTCACAAATTTCGCTTCAAATAATTGAGTAAAATGTTTCAATATTTTTGCTTTTACTGCTGACTCATCCACTTTTTCGACACCCAATTCCACATTTAAAGAAGTCACCGCTTTGCCGCGAATACCACACGGAATAATGTTGTCAAAATAACCCAAATCGACGTTTACGTTCAATGCAAAACCGTGCATCGTAACCCAACGCGAAGCACGAACACCAAGCGCACAAATTTTTCGGGCAAATGGAGTTCCAACTCCGAGCCAAACTCCGGTTTCGCCTTCGCTTCTGCCGCAATTGAGTCCATATTCTGCCAAAGTGAGAATAATGGCTTCTTCCAGAAAACGCAAATATTTATGAATATCAGTAAAGAAATTTTCCAAGTCCAAAATGGGATAACCCACGATTTGTCCTGGCCCGTGATAGGTAATATCGCCGCCACGATTGATTTTGTAGAAAGTCGCGCCTTTGGCTTCGAGTTGTTTTTCGGATAAAAGAAGATTTTCTAAGTCGCCGCTTTTTCCCAAAGTATATACGTGAGGATGTTCGACGAAAAGAAAATAATTAGGAGTTTCTAAAGTTGTTTCCTCTCTCCTATTCTTGATTTTTAAATCAACAACTCCCTTGAATAATTCTTCTTGGTATTCCCAAGTGGCTTTGTAATCTTTGAGTCCTAAATCTTGAAGCTGGATGGTTTTGTTCATTTGTCATTGCGAGGAACGAAGCAATCTTTCTTCGTTCACTTATTTGTGAGTTGCAAAGTTACGAAGTTTTTATTGGCAATACTGACTAAAAAATGGAACGCGGATGAAACGGATTGCTAAAGCAAAACGCAGATAAAAACGGATTTTTATTATTTCTGCTCTTTGGAAAGGTTTTCTGAAAAGCAAGAAGTTGTCGCTTAGCCCCGATTGCTTCGCCAGTTCGCTTCGTTCGTGTGCAGTGGAAATCCTTTTGAGGCGGTGTTCGCCCCAAAAGATTGCAGCGAATAGCGGGACGACTGTTGATTGAAAAACCCGATATTTTTGCTCCCAAAAAATCTGAAATCTGAATTGCTTCGCCAGTTCGTCTCGATAATTATCGAGACTCGGGTCTGAAATCTGCATTCTTTTCTTATCTTTGCACTCTTAAAATCAGAACAGAATGGCATTATCCGAACAAGAAATCCTTCGTAGAGAAGCACTCACAGAATTACGCAACTTAGGCATTGAACCTTATCCTGCAGCCGAATTTATCACAACCGCATATTCCAGCGAAATCCTGGCCGATTTCGAGAAGTTTGAAGGAAAGGAAGTGATTCTGGCCGGTCGTTTGATGGGGAAAAGAATTATGGGAAAAGCCTCTTTTGCAGAGTTGAAAGATGCCGAAGGACGTATTCAAATCTATGTTTCGAGAGATGACATTTCAGAAGACGAGGAGAAAACGATGTACAACGTGGTTTTCAAAAAGCTGTTGGATATTGGCGATTTTATTGGGGTTCGCGGTACGGTTTTCAAAACCCAAGTAGGCGAAATATCCATTCACGTTTATGGTTTATCGGTTTTGGCGAAAGCCTTGAAACCTTTACCAATTGTAAAAACAGATGCTGACGGAAAAACGCACGATGCTTTTTCGGATCCGGAACAAAGATACCGTCGTCGTTACGTGGATTTAACCGTGAACGACCACGTGAAAGAAACGTTTGTCAAGAGAACAAAAATGTTCAATGCAATGCGTTCTTTCTTTAATGACAAAGGGTATTTAGAGGTTGAAACTCCGGTTTTGCAACCGATTCCTGGTGGTGCTGCGGCGAGACCTTTTATCACGCACCACAATTCATTGGACATTCCTTTATATATGCGAATTGCCAACGAATTGTATTTAAAAAGATTAATTGTAGGTGGTTTTGATGGTGTTTATGAGTTTTCGAAAAACTTCCGTAACGAAGGAATGGACAGAACGCACAACCCGGAATTTACCGCTATGGAAATATATGTAGCCTACAAAGACTACAACTGGATGATGAATTTTACCGAAAATTTGCTGGAGCATTGCGCCATTGCGGTTAACGGAACGAGTGAAGCTACTTTTGGTGAACACCATATCAATTTCAAAGCGCCGTATGCAAGAGTTACGATGACGGATTCCATCAAACATTTTACTGGTTTTGATATTTCCGGAAAATCTGAAGCCGAATTATTCGACGCTGCCAAAGCAATGGGAATTGACGTTGACGCATCAATGGGGAAAGGAAAATTGATTGACGAAATTTTTGGAGCTAAATGCGAAGGAAATTATATTCAGCCTACTTTCATCACGGATTATCCAAAGGAAATGTCGCCTTTGTGCAAACAACATCGTGACAATCCAGATTTGACGGAACGTTTTGAATTGATGGTTTGTGGTAAAGAAGTGGCGAATGCTTACTCTGAATTGAACGATCCAATTGATCAAAGAGAACGTTTTGAAGAGCAATTGCGTTTAGCTGAAAAAGGCGACGACGAAGCCACCCAGTTTATTGACGAAGATTTCTTAAGAGCTTTGGAATATGGAATGCCACCAACTTCTGGCTTAGGAATTGGAATGGATCGATTGATTATGTATTTGACCAATAATGCTTCGATTCAGGAAGTTTTATTATTTCCGCAAATGCGACCAGAAAAAAAACAAGTTCAAATTGAATTACTGGACGAAGAAAAATTAATCCTTGCGCTTTTGCAAACCAATGAAAACAAAATGGATTTGGGTGTTTTGAAAATCAAATCGGATTTAAGTGGCAAGAAATGGGATGCTGCTATGAAAGGATTGGCAAAACACGGATTGGTAAAAGTGAGTTTAATAGAAGACAAAAAAATCGTGGAATTAGCGGGATAAAAATATTTAAGATATTCATTTAATCTGTTTGATACTAACATTGATAACGGGTTGTGATAGTAATTTGTACGTAAAATTGAGTTTGGGCATTTTATATAAATGTATAACCTGTTATTTTAATAATTCAATGCTTATGGAAAAAATAAAAAAAGGCGTGTTTAAAACTTTGACTGCGTGAGCACAATTTTATTACAAGTTACATCATAATGGATAGTTCAAAGTTTAGGGTTCGAATCCCTACTCACGCGCAAAAAAGGGGCTCAATCGAGCTCCTTTTTTTCTTATGGTGTTCTTTGATTTTCTAAAAACAACACTAACTCATCAACATTCGTATATGGATTTAGATTAAAAACCTCAACACCATAATTATTTTCAAGAACAGACAATCTTACATTTTCAGCATTTGATTTGGCAAAAGCCAACTTGTCTTTTAGTATCGAATAATGTTTAAAATCATTTTTTTCGTAATTTTCCATTCCTGCACATTTCTTTAATTCCTTTTCTAATTCAGCTTCAGAAGTAAATGCTTTAGTAGATTTTTCTTTAAAATGATTTAAATACCAAGACTCAAAACATATACTAGAAAAAATCACTTTAATTTTTTTATCCGACGCCAATTTGAAAGCTTCGTCACGTTTAGGCTGATTATCGTGATCAAAAACAACAAATATCTCTTGAATACCTTCTCGTTTAGCCTTTTTAATTGCTTCCTCAACCACTCCTTTACAATCTACTTTATTACTTTGTAAAACTTCAACACCGATAGTTTTAGGTAAGCGAAAATCCTCTTTCATTGCATTGAAATAATTCTTCTCGGTCTTACCTTCGCAAAGAATCAAGACTTTAGATTTAAACAATCTCGTTTTAAAAGTATTTTCAGGTCTTTTAGCCATAATTATGAATTTATAAAATCTATTAATTCATTTCTAAAAGTTTCTCTGGCAATGTTTGGCACAGCACCCAATCTCCCTTCTAAATACCATTTTTCATAATTCCCTTCTCGAATTCCTTTAATATCAGATACTGCAAACATTTCTGTTTCGCCTTTTTCATTTTTCTCTACCAAATTGATTTGGTCTCTTCTTAATTTATTTTCTGGACTTAATAAAGTGGTATCGTGAGTAGCAAATATAAACTGCGCTCCTTTAGTATTAACTTCAGGATCATTAAACAATCCTAAAATATATTGCGCAATTTCAGGATGTAAACTTCTTTCGAACTCATCAACAACTAAAACAGCTCCGTCTTTTAATCTATTTAAAATAAATGGAACAAAAGCAATGACTCTTTGAGTACCAGAAGATTCATCTTCAAATTCAAATTCAATTTTTTCATTTTTATTATTCAAATGAAATGTTTTAATCTTACCATCAATTTCTTCGAAATCAACAACTTGAGTGTCAATTTTCTGAATTAACGATTTAGACAATTTTAATTGTTTTTCCCATTGCCCCAAATTTTTAAACATAACTCTACTAAATAACTTATTAAATTCATTAGAGTGAAAAGTATCAGTTGTAAGGATAAACATTAAAGTAATATTTTGATAAACTTTTCTTATAATTTCAACATTTTCCAAAGCTGCTTTACCTAAAAACAACTGATTTTCCGTTGTACGTTGTTTGATGGTCTCAAATATTCCTTCATATCCATTACCTTTAATGAAATCTTGACCATTCCTTTCAAAAACTTTTACCTGTACCCCTTTTGGGAAAAATAAAAGTGATTCTTTTACAACTGCTTGGTTAAAAACTTCTATAGAATATATATATAAAACATTTTCGATTAATACATCAATTGAAAAACAGGAAGGTTCTTTTAAACTTTCATTATTCAACTTGAAAGGATCATATAAGCTTATATTTTCATTTGGCTTATTATCAGTGGATTTTTCTACAAAATTCACAAAATCAGACAATGCCTTTACGATATTACTTTTACCACTTGCATTTGGTCCATAAATAGCAGCAGAAGTTAATCCGTAATAATCCTTATTTTTTGTAGCATTGGGATTTGTCTTTATGATTCTATTGACTGAATTTTTCAAATCACTAGGAATCATAGACAATTCCACCATTTCGTTAATTGACCTGAAATTCGTTATTCTAAAGTTTAACAACATCACTTAAAGGGTTTATTTGTAAATATATTGCAAATATATACATTAATTAACTTCATAATGCCAAATTTATAATAAAAAAAGGAGCTCATTTGAGCTCCTTTTTGTTGAATTAAAAAATTAAAATCTATAATTACGTCAACCTTTATTACTTATCTATTCCCAATCCAGCAATCGTTTTTCGCCTTCAATTTTCTTGATATCGGTGATATCCTGCGATAGTTCTATCACGCCTTTATAATTTTTATCGGCATCCCGAACAGCAAAATATCGGATGTAAATTAACCTCTCTTTAAAATTAATCCAAAAAGAAGCCTCGTTTTGAGTACCGTTTTTGAAACTCTCTATGATTTTAAGAACCGTTCCCACACTCTTTGGCGGATGACAAAACTTCACTTCACGCCCAATGATTCCGGCGCTTCTGGGAAAAACACGTTCTTCGCCGCGATTGTAAAAAATTACTTTGTCATTTTCATCCACAAACGTCAAATCAAGAGGCATCGTTTTCAGCAGCAGGTTCACTTGCTCTACAGTCATATAACCTTCGTCATAATGCGAAGTGTTTTCAGTTGAAAAAGTCAATTCTCTTTTGGTGAAATCTTCGCTCGGGTGAATGTATTCCACATTTGGAAAAGGCGCCGGAGTTTCGGGCAACATCCAACCTATTTCTTCTTCGCCTTTGCGCATAGCAATCCAATCCGTTTCGGTAAGTAAATCCAAAGCATTGGGAAATAAAACGGTATCTTCCATTTTCATCAATCTATTAATTCCATCGACCAAAAATGGCGTGTTGGTTTTAATCCTATCATATTCCTTTTCATCCAGATTTTTGCGCATCAATCTAAATTGTTCCCTTAAATTATCGTGAAAACCCCACATTCCCTGCGATGGACCATTCCATCCTTTCTTTTCCAAAAAGGGAAAAAGTTGATTTTCCTTTCGGGCAAATCGCTTTTCTATGGTTTGAAGTTGGTTAAAAATATTCGTGTATTTCTGAAATTCGTCTTTAGCATCCACTTCTGATATTTCTTCTAAAAGTGAATTAATAATTTCTTTTTCCTGATAATAAGTTCGAACTGGGTGTCCTTCGGGAAGTGTTGCCGTATTTAGGTTATTGTACATTTTGTGTTTATTTTTGGTTTTTGAACCATTAAGTTCATTAAGAAAATTAGGATTTGTGGCGTTCTTAACCTTCTTAATTTTCTTAATGGTTTACATAATTAATAAATTGTTTACTGTGTTTATTTTTGATGTTTAATTTTCTCGTATAATTTCACTAGCGACTGCAACAATTCCACAGGAGTTGTCAAGATTTGGTAGTGATTCTGCCCAAACATTTGTGGCAAATAATATTTGGCTTCGGCTTCAATGGCCAATGCATAGGAATTGATATTTCTTCCGTTGAGTTCCCGAAGCGCCTGTTTCACATCGTTTATCCCATACTTGCCTTCATATTTATCATAATCATTTGGTTTTCCGTCAGAAATCAGGATAACCCATTTATTTTTCGTGCTTCTTCTGTCTAATCTCGCTCCAGCGTGTCGCAAAGCGGCACCAACTCTTGTGTAGCCATTGGGTTCAACAGCCCCTATTTTATGCTTGGCAACAGCCCAACTTTCGTCAAAATCCTTCAAGGTCAAATAAGTAGAAAAATTACGCGTTTTTGAGTAAAAACTATCAATTGAAAAATCGATATTGAATTCATCCAGGATTTCTCCAAAGAGAATCGAAACATCTTTCTCCACATCAATCACACGATTTCCGGCGGCATATCCATCGCTCGAAAGACTAATGTCTAAAAGGATTAAAATGGATAAATCTTTTTCTTTTTTCCGGTTAGAAATGTATATTTTTTCAGAAGGTGTTCGTTGCGAATGAACATCAACATACAAATCCGTGATAGCATCAATGTCGAATTCATCGCCTTGTGTTTGACGTTTCTGTTGCTGCATTTTGTTGTTTACGTTGGTCAACATTTTGCGCAAACCCATCAACGTAGAGGCGTTTGTCTTGATGGTATTTTTATAATAATTACTATCCGTTTTTTGTTGTGATTTTGGATACACTTTACAAAAATTTTCTTTGTATGCTCGCTTGCTAAAATCCCATTCGTCATAGGTAAAATGAAAACCTTTGGCATCCATTTCGGCACTTTCGGAAATGGTGGTGTTCTCAATAAAATCAGCCTGATAAACCGAATGTGAAGTGTCATCCACACGAACGGTGTATTTCATATTCAATTCTTCTAATGCTTCCTGATGATCTTCGAGTTCGTCTGAACCGTCAAAATCGCGCCAAGTTCCATTGAATTCCTCTGCAGTTTCTACCTTTTCGAAATTGTGCAACAACACATAATCTTCCTGCTGTTTTTTATCCAATTCTGCCGTGATGACTTCTTCCACCGCCTTTGATTTTAGTGTGGTTAAAACCTGATTTTCATTCCCTTTTTTAGTTTTATCAGAGAAATTTTCGAGAATTGAATCTGATTTTTGTTCCAACTCGTTTCGCATCCATTTTCCGAATATCCAGGAAAAGTCAGGAGAATTTTTCGCATCTGACTTTTGTTCAAAATGCAGTTTTGCATTGGCTAAAATTTCTTTGGTAACAGAAAATTCTTCAAATAAAATAGCCAGAATTTGGCTAGATGTTTCCGCTGCTTTTTGTTGCGAAAGAGCTAATGACGGCTCATTTTCGGAAAATTTCCAATTCAAGTCCAGTCGCTGCTGAATACTTAAATACAAAATCCTAAAAAGGTAAAAGTCCCTATTTTCTTCGGTGGTCGAAAATTCGGAAAACGAAATTGGAAGAAAAAAATTGTTGTTTTTATAACCACCTTCGCGTTCGGCGGGAAAAATTTCGATAGGATTTCCGGTCAGTGCTCTTGCCAAAATTGTCAATCTTGGTTTAATTTCGCTGAGCATAACGGTACTTTTAAGAATTTCAACATCGATTTTTTTAATCTTTTTGAAATGCTTAAAAAACTTTCCTACGATATATTCATCTATTTCGAAACCCATTTTTATAGAATTCAGTGTTCAGATTTTAAGTATTCAGTTGTCATTTCAACAACTTTAAACCTTAAACTTTAAACTTTTTAAATCATCAAATTGCACAAATCTTTCAATGCTTCTACCGTTTGCAGGTCATCGGTCAAAGGCTCTACAATGGCGACGTGTACGGACAATCTTTTTGGTAATCCGCTGTGAATGATTTTTGCTGCATCGACCAAAAGTCTTGTCGAAACCGTTTCGGTCAACCCTAATTCCGTTAAATTTCTAATTTTGTTTCCAATGGCAACTAATTTTTTGGCAGTATCAGCATCTATTTGAGTTTCATTGACCAAGATTTCAATTTCTATTTTCTGCTCTGGATAATCGAAAGAGACCGCAATAAATCGTTGGCGAGTTGAAGGTTTCAACTCTTTAAAACCTCTTTGATAACCCGGATTAAAGGAAGCGACTAACATAAAATCATCGTGTGCTTTGACGGTTTCGCCTAATTTATCGATAAAGAGTTCGCGTCTGTGATCTGTCAAAGAGTGAATGGCAACAATCACGTCGGGACGAGCTTCGGCAATTTCATCGAGATAGATAATCGCTCCTTCTTTTACCGCAGTAGTCAATGGGCCATCAAGCCAAATCGTTTCGGCTCCTTTGATAATAAATCTTCCAATCAAATCAGTAGAAGACGTTTCTTCGTGGCAACTAATTGTGATTATTTTTTTATCCAATTGGTGCGCCATATATTCGACAAACCGAGATTTTCCAGTTCCGGTTGGTCCTTTTAGCAGAAAGGGAATTTTGTTCTTATAAGCGTGTTCAAAAACTTCTTTTTCTTTGCCAACGGTGTGATAATAAGGAGTATTTTCTAGCATTATTTTAATGTTTAAAAAAATAACCAGACCCATTAACCTTCTTTTTCAAAAAAGGATGGTTAAAGAGTTCTGGAGGGAAAAATTGAATTAGTTAGTATTTAGTTTTATTTAGTTTCTTCTAAAGCTTCGTCTGTTGGAGTTCCATATTTTATGAAATCATAGATAAACATCCCGATTCCAACAGTAAACATTGTACCGCAAATAAGAAGCACCACAAAGTGAACGGCGATTTCATTTTGAACCTCCATAAATTCCATTTTCATTTTTCGTTCCAAATATACTTGGGCAACTCCAGCAACTCCAAAAGCTACTGTCATTCCCAGAATTCCGATATTGGATAACCAGAAAGCCATGTGACCCTGCGTACTATCGTAACGTTTTCGACCTGTCAAATTAGGCATTGCGTAACTAATTATTGCCAAAACAATCATTGCATAAGCACCCCAAAATGCGTAGTGACCGTGCATTGCTGTTATTAAAGTTCCGTGTGTATAAAGGTTTACTTGTGGCAAAGTGTGTGCAAAACCAAGTAATCCAGCGCCAATAAAAGAAACTACAGCCGAACCAATCGTCCAGAATAAAGCGATTTTGTTGGGATGACTTTTTTCGCCTTTTCGATACATATTAATAGCGAACAATGCCATTGCCAAGAAAGCCAAAGGTTCCAAAGCAGAAAATATTCCACCTACAACCAACCAAATTTTATTTACTCCAATATAATAATAATGGTGTCCTGTCCCTAAAACTCCCGAAAGGAAAGTCAATCCAACAATTACGTACAGCCATTTTTCAATAACTTCTCTGTCAACTCCAGTCAATTTAATTAAAAGGAACGAAAGAATACCTCCCATAATTAATTCCCAAACACCTTCAACCCACAAGTGAACTACCCACCAACGGAAAAATGAGTCCATTACCTGACTATCAAACCAAATCATTCCTGGTAAATAGAGCAATGCCGCAAACAACAATCCCATCGACAACACCAGTGCCGTCGTGGTTTGACGTTTCCCTTTGAAAAGAGTTGCCAAAATTAATCCTAGGAAAAGCAACACATTTATTACAACCAAAAAGTCTAATTCTCTTGGGATTTCAAGAAATTTTCTTCCTTCCCAATGGTTGAAATGAAAACCAACAACGGCTACAACCCCAACAACAGCCAGTGATATAAGCTGGACATAAGCCCATTTTACGCTAACTAATTCGCGTTGAGCTTCTTCTGGAATGATGTAATATGCAGCTCCCATAAATCCTGTTAAAAGCCAAACGACCAACAAATTAGTGTGAACCGCTCTAGCTACATTAAATGGAACAATATTGTGTAATCCTTGAATTCCTATTCGATCGAAACCCATAATAAAGCCATAAACAATTTGCAATGAGAACAAAAGCATACACAATGCAAAAAACCAATAGGCTACTTTTTGTGATTTATATTTCATAATTATTTATTTTAATTTTTTACTTTAGATAAAGGAGAAACCACACGGTCAAAACCATTCAAATTAATTTTACCAATCCATTTAAAATAGGCAACAACGGCATCGGCATCGGCATCGTTCATTGCGTAAGCCACCATTTTACGTCCTCTTGGCTGCCAAGGTTCTTTAGACATTAAGACCGCTTTTACATAAGCCTCGCCTCTACGGTCGATTACTTTAGTTAATTCAGGAGCATAATAAGCCCCTTCACCAAGAACGGTGTGACAACCCATACAATTATTGGATTCCCAAATTTCTTTTCCTCTCACTACATTCTTGTCGATTGCAGCGTAGTTAGTTTGATCGTTTCTAGGCATAAACGAATACACCGTCAGTCCTATAAAGACTAAAAAGGTGACTAATGTTCCCCCCAGAAAAAATGCTCTTGCCTGTGATTTTGAAAGCATAATTGTCAGTTTTTTGTTAGTTAATAAATTTACTTTTTTAATAATGGATAAAATCATCCAATCATTTATATTATGCAAAGTACGTTTCGAAATATTTTGTGACCTATGATTCCAATCATATTTAATGTAATAATATTTGGATAAAATTTTGGTCAAAAAAAACCAAAAATAAGTAGGGATTATAATTCTTTCTTTATTAACTTTTGTTAATAAAAAAATGATAAAAAAAATGAAATATGATTTAAATCATATTAAATAAAATTATAAATCAGTAAAATTATAGTCGTCAAAATAATACCAAAAACGATTCTAAAGTACTGACGTTTAACCCTTATTAAAATCAAAATTATGAACATACAAGAAAAAACTACGATTGGAGATTTTGTTGCTCAAGATTTTAGGACAGCAGCAATTTTTTCGAAATATGGAATTGATTTTTGCTGTAAAGGACAAAGAACCATCGAAGAAGTTTGCACAAAAAAAAACATTAATGAAGATAATTTATTGGATGAATTAAATGCGGTTCTGGCAACCAAAGATGATTCGGGAATTGATTTCAATTCCTGGCCTTTGGATTTATTGATAGATTATATCGAGAAAACCCACCATCGTTTTGTCGAAGAAAAAACGCAGGTAATTCTTCAGTTTTTAGATAAATTATGCAGCGTTCACGGAAGCAATCATCCTGAATTATTCGAAATCAACGAACTCTTTAAAGGTAGTGCTGGCGAATTGGCTCCGCATATGAAAAAAGAAGAATTGATTTTGTTTCCGTTTATTAAAGAAATGATGAGTGCAACGAAAAGTCACGGTTCTATCGGTCAACCTCATTTTGGAACGGTAAAAAACCCTATTGCGGCAATGATGAACGAGCACGATAATGAAGGTGAACGTTTCAGAGCAATTGCATCATTGACCAATAATTATACACCTCCAGAGGATGCCTGCAACACCTATCGAGTGACTTTTGCAATGCTGGAAGAATTTGAGCAAGATTTACACAAACACATTCATCTGGAAAGCAATATTCTGTTTCCAAAAGCAAAAGCTTTAGAGAAATTTTTCTCCAACGAAGAATAAAAAAACAACTAACACAACATAAAATCAAAATCATTAAATACTATGGAAAAATACGTTATCAAGAGGAACGGAGATTACAAACCGTTTGAAAGTTTTAAAATAGAGGATGCTATCGCAAAAAGTTTTAAAAGCGCCACCATAGCATTTGATGAAAGTGTTTTTGAAAATGTCATCAAAGGATTGCAATCCAAAGAAACTTGGGCGGTCGAAGAAATTCAGGATTTAATTGAGAAAAGCCTCTTTGAAAAACAGTATTTTGAAGTGATGCGTTCCTTTATGTTGTATCGTCACACTCGAAAATTACAACGAGAGCATATTGAAGGCATCAATGACGATACCACTTATGTTGACAGTTCACAAACCATTGCCGAGTATGTTGAGCAAACGGATTGGCGTATCAATGCCAATGCAAACAATGCGGGTTTAGTGAATAATGTTGCCGGGAAAATCATTGCAAATTATTGGCTGGACAAAGTTTACACCAAAGAAGAAGGTTATGCACACAGAAACGGTGACGTTCATATTCATGATTTAGATTGTTTGACAGGATATTGCGCTGGTTGGAGTTTGCGCGTTTTGCTTAACGAAGGCTTCAACGGAATTCGTGGTCGTGTCGAAAGCAAAGCACCATCCCATTTCAGGGAAGCGTTGGGGCAAATGGCTAATTTCTTGGGAATTTTACAAAGCGAATGGGCTGGAGCTCAAGCGTTCAGTTCGTTTGATACGTATCTAGCTCCTTATGTTTTCAAGGATAATTTATCATTCGACGACGTGTTGAAAGCCGTTCGCAGTTTTGTCTATAATTTGAATGTTCCTGCGCGTTGGGGACAATCACCATTTACGAATATTACCTTGGATTGGGTGGTTCCAGAAGATTTGAAAACCCAAATTCCGACGAAAAATGACTTTCACTTTTTCGAAAATAATTTCAATCACGACCTTTTGGTTAGAGCTCAGGAACGTGGAGTGAACAAAGTTACCGATTTGCGTTACGAGCATTTCCAAAAAGAAATGAACCTCATCAACAAAGCGTATTATACAGTGATGACCGAAGGCGATGCGAACGGACAACCTTTTACTTTCCCAATTCCAACAGTGAATATTACCGAAGAATTTGATTGGGATGGCGAAAACACCGATTTACTTTTCGAAAATACCGCTAAAATTGGTTCTTCTTATTTCCAAAATTTCATTGGAAGCCAATATAAATTGGATGAAGATGGGAATAAAATTGAAAACGAAAGTGCTTATAAACCCAATGCCGTTCGTAGTATGTGTTGCCGTTTGCAACTCGATTTGCGCGAATTGTTAAAACGCGGAAATGGCCTTTTTGGAAGTGCCGAAATGACGGGAAGTATTGGTGTTGTGACCATAAATATGGCACGATTGGGTTATTTATATAGAGGAAACAAAGAAGAATTATTCAAACAATTGGACAAATTATTATACATTTCAAAATCGACTTTAGAGAAAAAACGGGTGTTTATTCAGGAAATGTACGACCGAGGTTTGTATCCTTATACCAAACGCTATTTGCAACATTTCAGAAACCACTTTTCAACCATTGGCGTAAATGGAATCAACGAAATGATTGTCAATTTTACTGGGAAACAAGACACGGTAACTTCATCTACAGGAATTGATTTTGCTTCAGAAATTTTGGAACATATTCGCGGTCGAATGAAAGAATTTCAGGAAGAAACCGGAAATTTATACAATCTCGAAGCCACACCAGCCGAAGGAACTACCTATCGTTTTGCCAAAGAAGACAAAAAACGTTTTCCAAATATTATTCAAGCCGGACAAGATGACAACATCTATTACACAAACAGTTCACAAATTCCGGTTGATCACACCGAAGATCCTTTTGAAGCTTTGCTTTTGCAGGATGAATTGCAATGCAAATATACCGGAGGAACGGTTTTGCACTTGTATATGAGCGAAAAAATGAGTTCGCCAGAAGCTTGCAAGCAGTTTGTCAAAAAAGTAGTGTCGAGTTTCAGATTGCCTTATATCACGGTAACGCCAGTGTTTAGCGTATGTCCTGTTCACGGCTATTTGAATGGCGAACACGAATATTGCCCAAAATGTGATGATGCACTTATTGAAAAACAACAAAGTTTAAATAGTTTAAAGGTTTAAAGTTGTTTAACTGAAAAGTGATTCGACTTTTAAACAATCTTAAACCTTCAAACAATCTTAAACTATTTTAAACTTTAAACCATAAAAAAATATGAAACCAGAAACTAAAACAAATCCTATTCTAGAACAAAACCAACATTTGAGAACCAAATGTTTGGTGTACACGCGTGTTATGGGCTATCACAGACCCGTAGAAAGTTTTAATATTGGCAAAAAAGGTGAACACAAACAACGAACTCATTTCACTGAAGGAAAATGTTAGTAAGCCTATTTACAACTTAACGCCTTTCACCTTACTGGATTATCCGCATAAATCAGCCTGCATTCTTTGGTTTGCAGGTTGCAATATGCGTTGTTTATATTGCTACAACCCTGAAATTGTTCGTGGAAAAGGAACACTTTCATTTGAAAAAATACTTTCCTTTTTACATTCTCGAAAAAACTTGTTGGATGCCGTTGTTTTTAGCGGCGGAGAATGTGTGTTGCATAAAAATATTATTCCGTTGATTGCCGAAGTCAAAAAAATGGGTTTTTTAGTAAAAATAGACACCAACGGAAGTTCTCCTGACACAATGCAACAATTGCTGAACCAAAACCTAATTAATTATATTGCTCTAGATTATAAGGCTCCAAAATCAAAATTTCAATCCATCACCCAATCTGATTTGTATGATTCTTTCGAAAAAACATTAGATTTGATTTTAAAAACCACAATTCCTTTTGAAGTTCGGACAACTTATCATTCTGATTTGTTGACAGAAGAAGACTTACTGAAAATGGTTGTTTTCTTGGAAAGCAAGAACTATGCAGGCAATTATTACATTCAATATTTCAAAAACAATGTCGAAACGCTTTCAAAATTGGAACGTTCAAACAATAGAATAGATTGCGCAAAATTATCGACACCAACTATAAAGATTATTTTAAGAGAGTAAAATTAATTTCTAATATTAAAAAAATGTTTTCAAAAACCTGTAAATACGCGATTCGTGCCTCTATTTTTATAGCCGCTCAGTCTATGCAGAATAAAAGGGCTACCATAAAAGATATTGCAGAAAAGATTGATTCCCCCAAGTCTTTTACAGCCAAAATTCTTCAAACTTTGGCAAAAAATGACCTCGTTCATTCCGTTCAGGGAATAGGTGGCGGTTTTGAAATTCCGAAAGAAATTATGAACCAAATCAAGCTTTCGCAAATTGTAACCGCCATTGACGGCGATTCTATCTTTACCTGTTGCGGTTTAGGATTGGGGAAATGTTCCGAAATTCATCATTGTTCCGTTCACGAAAAATTCAAGGAAATCAGGCACGAAATAACCTCAATGCTCGTGAACACTAATCTCGAAGAACTCGCTTTGGGCATTAAATCAGGGGATTCTTTTTTGAAGTAATGGTAAAATTCTTATATTTACGGAAATAAGAAGATACAAAATAATTTTAAGCAAATCCCTAATTTGAATTGCTTGTACTATAATGTGATAGGAAGAAATATAAATCAAATAATAAATTCCAAATCAGAACATAGAAATAAAAAATGATACAAGACAAAATAACCCAATATTGGGTAAAATCAACAGGAAGAAAAATAAATCTTGAAACAGAAAATTGGTTGATAGGCCCAATTGGTGATGAAGATATTATATCCAACAAATTCATTGATAACCTTATACGAAAAGAAAATCTAATACATAATTCAAATTTTTCTAATGCTGGTTTATTAGAAAGAATTTCCGATTTAGACTTTAGTCAAGATGAATTGGATTTATTGAATAAACAAATAATAGACTTTTACGAAAACACATCTAATTATAATTTTGAAATATGGAGCGAATGGAAAAGTCTATTCAAACCATTTGGAAAAGCATTATCAATAATTTTTAGTAAAAGGCTCCAACAGCTTAATTTGCCATTAAATTCTCTTGATTCATCAAAAGGAATAAAAAGCGAAATAATTAAATTGTCAAAAAATAACAAAACCAAATGGACAATCTGGTATCGAAAACTAAAAAGCTCAAATGATGTTATATATGCAGGAGTATATACAACTGCATTTGTTCCGAAATTCAATAAATCTTTACTAAAAGTTGTTTTCCCCCTTCCAAACGGAAATGCATCAGTAATAATGACAAAAAAAGTTCTTTTTGATGGTTCATTATTATTAAGCTCGGACGGTAAAAAATTTGGAGACAATGGATTTTATTTTACTCTAACTAATCACAAAGGGGAATATTGGGCAAAATTTGTGAAATCAATGCACGAATGGATTAAAGTTTATGTTGATGATGAAAATATTTTGCGGGCTAATCATAATCTAAAATTTTATGGAATTTCGTTTTTGAATTTACATTACAAAATGACAAAAAAATCACCAACAAATATTTAGAAAATATTACATAAAAAAAGCCCGCACAAGCGGACTCATTTATAATGAAAAATTTTCTTAAGCCACCGCTAATTCCGGCACTTCCACACCAGCCAATTCCATTAAATAATGGTCGAGTTGGTTTTGAATTTCGTTGATGCTGTTTTCGAAATAGTTTGTGGTTGAAAAAAAGTTCTGGTAAAAGGCAATTCCTTCCAATAAATTACTTTTAAAGGCTTTCAATTTTTTTACTTGCGGAGCAGTAATCTCGGTTGTGATTTCACTGATTTCATTTTTCAAATAATCGATATACATTTTCAATTCCTTGATGAAAAAATTCGGACGATTGACATCCGTCATTACCGTTGCGTTTCCGTAAATGTGCTGCACCATTGTAGAAAGCGAAACTTCCTTGTCAAAATAGGCCATATTGGGTCCTGGACAAATAACCACGCCTTGCGACTGTCCTTTCACTTCGATGCCGTTTTCCAAGTATGAAGCGTTGGCAAGACCTACACAAAGACAAGCTTTTTCAGTGATTTCAAATTTCTTTTTTTCGAAACTTTCTTCTGATAGAGCGTCTTTTGCTGCTTCTAATTCGTTTAGTTTTACATCTTGAAATTTCTTTGAAGCAGTACAAATTCCGTCGGCACCAAATTCTTTGCTTAACGCCAAAAACCTTTTTGGGCAAGAACTTCCCGCTTTGTTGTCATCGATTCGGCTTTGTTTGAAAATTTCATTTGTTGTTCCTCTCAAAGTATTAAATGGAACCCCCAAAGGTGAAATATGGCTCAAATACAAATCTTTTTCTTTGGCATTAATCAATAATTTTCTGGTTTCGGCATCAACCGAAGTCGCTTCGGGAACCAATAAAAATGGTGTTCCCCAGCCCACAGAATCTACATTATAATTGTCAATTAAAAAATCGTGTTCCTCTGCGGTTCCAACACCACCTTGAACGGTAATTTTCAAATCCAACGGTTTCTCAGGAATATGCATTTCCTTTTGCCCCAAAGCTTTTACCATTAAATCGTGTGCCGATTTAATCAATTCGTCTTTTTTGTGTTTGAATTCCTCCAGAATTGGTCCCAATAAATAACCGTCGGTGGCAAAAGCGTGTCCGCCACAATTCAATCCAGATTCAATACGATATTCCGAAACCCAAAGTCCTTTTTTGGCCAAGAAGTTTCCTTGTATCATTGCCGAACGAAAATCGCTCACTTTAAGGATAATTTTCTTTTTCAAATTATTGTCGAAATCCGGAAAAAAAGCGGAAAAATTTTCGAAATAGGCGAATAATCTTGGATTCATCCCGGCAGAAAGCACCACTGAAGATGACAAATCGCTATTAGCAAACCCACGAAGTGCGGCGTGCGCATCATTGAACTCAACCGGTAATTGTTCGTTTTTAACGAAATTATCCTTGTCGAGTTTAGTCATAATATTCACGTCGATATCACCCGCAGAAAGATTGTCTTCAAGATATTTCTTGATATTTTCCTTAAAAGCAATTCCGTCTTCCATCAAGTGTTCCAATCCTTTTTTAATGTCGGATTTGTTAGGCAACATCGCAATATAATTTTCCAATGCTTGTTTGCTTTCAGCTAACTCAGCCTTGAAACTTTCGAATTTTTCTTTTACAATCTTGTCCACCAAGTTAAGATAAGACGTAATTCGTTCTGCCCGATAATCGTGAATTTTTTGGGTAATTTCTTGGTAAGGAACATCAAATTTTTCGCTGTAAAAAGCTCTCATTTTTTCAATGAGTTCATCATCTGCGATAGAAATCACCGATGATATTCCATAATTTGCCACTCGAATAGGACTATCAATCGTGAAAGCCAATCCCATTACTGGAATGTGAAAAGTATGTAATTGTTTATTTGTTGTCATAAACTAAAATGGTATTTTAAAATATAAGCGGCAAATATCGTGAAAGCCTTTTATTAAATAGCTGATATTTGTCATAAGTTTTGGGGTTTAATAATACTTTAGGACAATAATACGTTTAATCTTATATGTAAATGACTAAATAACGACTTTATTTGGGCTTTATAGTTTTTTAAATTAAGTGTATCTTTGCAGAATAATATCAAAAAAGCGAAATATTAAAATTGATTGAGCAATGAAAAGTCTTAAAGAAAGAATATTGGAATTGAAAAAAGAGAAAAATGCGGTTATTTTGGCGCATTATTATCAGGAAGCCGATATTCAGGATGTTGCAGATTATGTGGGAGATAGTCTGGGATTGTCGCAGGAAGCAATGAAGGTCGATGCCGATATTATCCTTTTTGCAGGAGTACATTTTATGGCTGAAACGGCAAAGATTTTGAACCCAACAAAAAAAGTAATTCTCCCGGATTTGAATGCGGGTTGTTCGCTTGCTGAATCTTGTCCTGCTGATTCTTTCAAGAAATTTATTGATGCTCATCCCGGTCACGTGGTTATCACTTATGTGAATTGTTCTGCCGAAGTAAAAGCCTTGACAGACATTGTTTGTACTTCATCTAATGCAGTAAAAATCGTGGAATCGATTCCAAAAGAAACACCCATTATTTTTGCTCCAGATAAAAATTTAGGGAAATATATTATCCATAAAACAGGACGAGATATGTTGCTTTGGGATGGTTCTTGTGTTGTTCACGAAGCCTTTTCATTGGATAAATTGATTGCGCTTTACAAAGAAAATCCCGATGCAAAAATTATTGCCCACCCAGAATCTGAAACACATATTCTAAAAACCGCTGCATACATTGGTTCGACAGCCGGAATGATTGAGTTCGTAAAAAAAGACCCAAGCAAAAAATTTATTGTCGCCACCGAAGCCGGTATTCTTCATAAAATGAGACAGGAAGTTCCTGATAAAATATTGATTCCAGCTCCTGCTGAAGAAGACAATACTTGTGCCTGCAGCGAATGTCCTTATATGAAAATGAACACTTTGCAAAAAGTATATGACTGTTTGCTTAACGAAAGTCCAGAAATCACTGTCCCGGCAGATATTATGAAAAAAGCATTAATTCCTATTGAGCGAATGCTTGAATTATCAAAATAATGATTAAAACAAATTATTTAGTTATTGGTTCCGGTGTGGCGGGACTGACTTTTGCCTTAAAAATAGCGGAGCGATTTCCAGATAAAAAAGTTTGCATTGTAACCAAAGCAAATGCAGATGAATCCAATACCAAATACGCACAAGGCGGAATTGCCATAGTCACGGACAAGGAAGAAGATTCTTATCAAAAACATATTGAAGACACCTTAATTTGCGGCGATGGATTATGTGATAAATCTGTCGTAGAAATGGTGATTACCGAAGGCCCAAAACGATTGAAAGAATTGATTGAATGGGGAGCAAAATTTGACAAAAACGTCGAAGGAAATTTAGATTTAGGTAAAGAAGGCGGCCATTCAGAAAACAGGGTTGTTCATCATAAAGATCAAACAGGACAGGAAATTCAACGTGCCATTTCCTCCCAAGTACATCAAAAAGAAAATATAACCGTTTTAGACTATCACTTAGCCATTGATTTAATTACTGAAAATAATCGATGTTTGGGAGCTTATGTTTTGGATGAAAAAACAAACGAAATTCTCACTTTTCAATCTGATTTTACTTTATTGGCAACTGGCGGAATAGGTCATCTTTACGGTCATACCACAAATCCTGTGATTGCAACCGGAGACGGAATTGCGATGGCTTTCCGAGCCAATGCCGTTATCAAAGAAATGGAATTTATTCAATTCCATCCAACAGCTTTATATGATGCCAAAACAGGAACTTCCTTTTTAATTTCGGAAGCGGTTCGTGGTTTTGGCGCTTATTTACGCACCAAAAACGGCCATCGATTTATGCTGGATTATGATTCCAGAGGCGATTTGGCTTCACGTGATATCGTTTCTCAAAGCATTGATTTGGAACTTAAAAAATCTGGTGACGAATGTGTGTATCTCGATTGCACCCATTTAGATATGGATGCTTTTAAAAAGCATTTTCCAATGATTTATGAGCGTTGTAAAAGCATAGGCATAGACTTAGCAAAAGATTGGATTCCCGTGGTTCCGGCACAACATTACCTTTGCGGAGGAATCGTTGTGGATAAAACCGGCAAAACGTCTGTTGAAAATTTATTTGCCTGTGGCGAATGTTCTCGAACAGGATTGCACGGTGCCAATCGCCTGGCATCAAACTCTTTATTGGAAGCCTTGGTTTATTCAGATAAAATCTATAATTATTTGGCGAATACTTCTTTCGAAAAAAACCAGTTTAAAGGCAAAGTTTCAGATTGGAAATCAACACCAAAACCAACAATAAACCCAGATTTTGTTGCTAAAAGAAAAGCAGAATTACAACTTTTGATGCGTCAAAATGCCGGAATAGTTCGCAATGACAATGATTTACTTAAAGCCAAAAATCAATTGAATCTTTGGCAGGATGAAATAGAAGAAAAAACAAAAAATTACCAAGTCAGAGCTAATTTATGGGAATTGTATAACTTGATAATTATTGGTAAATTAATCGTTCAACAATCTATTGAAAGAACCGAAAATCGCGGTGGTTTCGTTAAGATTAATAACTAATGCTTACATTCAAAAAGAAATTCCTCCCTTTTCTGGGAATGTTGTTCCAATCTGAATAAGTGGAATAATAGGTGTCGAAAATATTCTCGATTCCTGCACTCAAATTCCATTTGCTTTTATCCCAATGAAACGAATATCCCGAGTCAAAATTCAAAATGACATAAGCAGGCGTTCTATCTTCACCGTAAAAAGGACTGTATTGGGTTTGAGTTGCATTTCCCTGAACGGCAATTTCTGAAGTGAATTTTCTTTTGCTATAACTCAACGAAGAAGAATATTGCAACGGACTTATGAAAGGCAAGTTCTTGTTTTCAAAATCTTTTCCGTAACTATAAACCAGTTGTCCTTTCCATTTAACTGCATCAGAAAATCCATATTCCATATTCAAGTCCGTATTGAAAATCGTTGCATAATCCAATGCCGAATAGATTTTTACACCGCTTGCACCAATTGTCATCGGGATTAAAGTCGGGTTAGGTTTACCTACAACATAATTAGAAATATGAAAATAGGAAGATGACATTTTCACACTCCATTTCTCATTTTTATAGCCGAGGGAAACATTTCCTTCCACTGAACTTTCATTTTTTAATTCTGGATTTCCAATGTAATCATATCGGTCAAAACTATTGAATAAATAAAATCCATAACCTTCAGAAACCGAAGGAGCACGTTCGCCGTAAGCCAAACCAAAACCATAGGATAATCCATTTTCGTCATAAGAATAATTAGAAGAGATACTTGGTAAAATTCGGTTTTTGCTGTCTTTCATATTAGGATAAAAAATCTGTAAACTTTCTAAACCCAATTGGCTAGCCACTTTGTTAAAGTGGTTTGCCAAACTTGCAGAAAATTTCAAACCCGAATGCAAATTCAACGAAATATTATCTTCTAAAAACAGGGCTGTATAAAACGTTTTCACGTCAGGCCAAGTGTACATAAACATTAATTTTTCATTAGAATCAGCTGGATACATTGTCATCTCGGCAATGGAACGGTTATAAAACGAATTTAAATCAGCCAGAAAATGATGTTTTCCGGAAACTCCTTTTACCTTGGAATAAAATCCCGAAGTATCACTCCAACCTGGCATATCCATATGAATGGGAACGAAAGGTCTCTTGGTATCATCCATTTTGTGAGTAATGGTATTGTAGTAAATTTTTGTTTCCCAATTGGTCATTGTGAGATTCGAGGCAATATTTTCTGATTTTGGAACATACTCAAACCTCAAAGAAGCGATTAAAGCCTCGGCCAAAGAAACGTCCATTGGCAATGCCGGATAACCTACATTGGTCGCTTTATCATAGATTATCGAGGCTTCCAATAATTTATTTTTATCGAAAGAAAAACCAGAAATTGTTGAAATATTAAATTTTCTGAACTGCGAAAACAAAACTTCTTGATTATTTCCAGCTGTATAATTATCAGCATCACGAAACATAAAGTCGGTGTCGACATAAAACGAATTATCGGAATAATTAATGCCTGAACCGAAGATTTTTTGTTTGCTGTTGGTTTCAAAACCGGTATTTACGGAAGTATTCCAGCCCAAATCTGAAAATCCGCTTCGGTTTCTTTTTAAATCAATTGAACCACCAATAGTTGCTCCGTGGCAAGCTCCTTGCTGACCGGATTTTATGGTAGCTTCGGATAAATTTGACACTTCGACATAGGAAGTTATTGGATCCATTTTGTCAGTACAAGCTCCAAAAATTCGCATTCCGTCGATGGTTATCAATGTCCTTTCAGTAGCCATACTATTGATAATTGGCTCCCAAGCATAACCTCCTCTTTTTATCATATCAACCTTAGCCGATTGCTGTAAATAATCGTCTATTGTAGTTAAAGGTTTGGATTGCTTTTGGTATAATTGCACTTTTTTGCCAATGATAATCACTTCATCGAGCGTTTTTGGGATAAGGGTGTCTTTGGTTTTATCTTGTGCAACAATCCCATTTGGAATTAAGAGACACAACACTATAAATACTATAAAGTTTTTCATTTTGGAAAATTGTAAAATTATCTTTGCCAAAGTTTTAAAGCCTTGGCAAAGATTTTTATTTATTAAAACTCTATTTCAAAATAAATGCTACTTACGCTTAAAGGGTCACCCTCCACAATTGCTTCTCCTTTCAAAACTTGGTTTGAAGCATTCAAAAGTTTTAGATTAATTCTCCAAAAACCCGTCATTGTAAGAGATAATTTTCCGTTATATAAATCTCCCGCAGCAGTTTGTGTTAAATCTACATTATTAGGCGAACCGTGGTTTCCCATACTTGGCATTCTTGGGTCAATCTTCAACTTAAAACCATCAACAACTGGAAAATTCATCATATCCTGCATTTTCCAAACACCTGCAACCATATCATTTAATCCCACTTTTGGATGATGTGGATCTGCATAAGCTACTACATATTTAACATTATCAGAACCCGTAAATGAAGTCACTCTTCGTTTTGCGGAAGCAGGAACATCAATAACTGAAGTCATAGAATATGTTACTCCATTAATGGTGTAATCAATCTTTAAATCCCAATATTCAGTGGCGTTTTGTGCCATTTGAAAAACAATATATCCTTCATAAACTGAGCCTGCAGTAGAGACTTTTGTTACCGCCGATTTAGGACATGAATGGGTCATCATTGTCATATGCATCAAAGGCATCCAAGTTACAGTTGCATTTGTAATGTATTGATTCGTGGCTTTGTCTTTAATTTTTAACGCAATTTCATTATACCCTTGCTCTAAACCTCCCATATGTTTGTATAATTCTATGGTGTGAGTAGCGTTTGTTATTTCTTTAAACTTTGTCAGTCCTTCTAATTCATCAACAGGTGTTACGTCACTATTTGAAGTACATGAGGCAAAAATGGTTACTATAACCAATGATAATATTCTTAAAATTTTCATTTATAATTTTTTAAAATTTGATACTAAAGATCCTTTCGATAGTGTTTATATCGAAAAAAACCAGTGTTAAAAACTTGGAATAATTAAGAAATGAAGGTGGGGGGATGAAAAACAGAATCGCTATTCAAATGTGAATATAAATTAGAATAGCATTTGTTTATTTTTTGTTTATTGCTGAAATAAATAGGGGAAATATTGAATGATTTGATTTCCTCAAAAAACAAAACTTCAAATTCATTAGATGCAATTTTTTTATCGGATGAAATTGGTTTTTCATTTTCAGAAGCCTTTGCAAGTTCTTTCATCAAATGACATTTTCCGTTACAATGCATTTTTGGTTTATCTTTATTTACACAAAGAACTTTAGAAACATATTCATAATTAACGACATATTCCATAACCGGAAGTAACGGTTTTAGCAACATAAATAATGCAAATATGAGTATGGTTTTTTTCACTATTGCAAATGTAAGGTCTCATTTAAAAATATTTCTATGATTTAAATCATATTTTTTTTAATTTTATAAAAATTAAATTTGTGGCCGTAATATGTGTTTGCCAAGTAAATTGCAAAAAAACACATAAACCATTCAAAATCAATTATGCAAATAGATTTAGATTTACTTTACTCTTGGGGTGCAGTTGCAAAAAAATATAAAAAACATGAAGTTATTTTTGATGAAGACGAGGTGGCCAATTTTTACTATCAAATCCTAGAAGGAAGTGTCAGGATGTATAATTCAAATGAGGAAGGCAAAGAGTTTACTCAAGGTCTTTTTTGCAGTGGAGATGGTTTTGGAGAGCCGCCATTATTAATTGATGAGACTTATCCGTCGAAAGCAATTACTATTCAAGACAGCACTATATTAAAACTATCGAAGGATAAATTTTTAAAAATAATTGATGAATATCCTTCCATTCAAAAATATTTTTTGACATTGTTTGCTTTAAAAATTCATTCTAAAGCGAAAACTTCCAAGGAAATTATCAACCAAAAACCCGAATATAGAATTATCTCCTTTTTAAATACATTCAAGAAAAAATCTGGAAATGGTACCGAAAAAATTGTCATTCCTTATACTCGTCAAGAAATTGCCAATTTTACAGGATTGAGGGTAGAAACTGTTATTCGGGTTTTAACAAAAATGAATAAGTGCAACAAAGTAGCAATTATCAATCATAAAATATATTATTAAATGCAATTAAATATCAAATTTTGGCTAAAATTCTCCCTATTAAATCTTCTTATTGTTGCGTCTCTAGGTATGTTGATGCGTTATAAAATAGGTTTTGAATTCCCTTATTTTGATCAAAAACATCTTCAACATTCCCACTCCCATTTCGCATTTAGTGGCTGGATAACCCATACTTTAATAGTATTGATGGTGTATTATCTTCAAACTAAAGTGGTCGCTTTTCAAGGAAATAAATACAAAAAAATAATTATTGCCAATTTAGTCTGTGCTTATGGGATGCTTGTTTTCTTCATCATTGAAGGCTATGGGGCATTTTCAATATCATTTTCAACAGCTTCCGTGATTGTATCCTATATTTTTGGTTATCAATTTATCAAGGATTTGAAATTGTTGGACAATGATTTTCTGTCAAAAAACTGGTTTAAAGCTGCAATATTTTTTAACATCATATCTTCTTTGGGCACTTTTTACTTGGCTTATATGATGGCAACCAAAGATTTTATCCAAGATTTGTATTTGTCGTCCATATATTATTACCTACATTTTCAATATAATGGTTGGTTTTTCTTTGCCTCTATGGGCTTGCTTTTTGGTTTTTTAAATCTTCGGAAATCCGAGCACCTTTTCTATGAAACTATGTTCAAGTTGTTTCTAATATCCTGTATTCCAGCTTATTTTTTATCTATACTTTGGTTAGATTTACCCATTTGGCTATATGTAATTACAGTAATCGCGGCAACAATCCAGGTTTTCGCCTGGTTTAGATTCCTTATGATTTTATTGGAAACAAGAAGAAATTCATTGGAAAATTATTCTCCTTTGTTTAAATACATTTTGTTGTTTGTGAGTTTTGCCTTGAGTATAAAATTATTGCTACAGTTGGGTTCTACCGTCCCTTTTATCAGCCAATTGGCTTTTGGTTTCAGGCCAATTGTAATTGCTTATCTACATCTTATTTTATTGGCAATAATTACCTTGTTTTTACTGTTTTATATTTATGCAAATCATTTAGTTTTTATTACCAAAAAAATAAAATATGGTGTACTACTATTTTCTATTGGTGTTTTATTGAACGAAATTGTATTAGCGGTTCAAGGGATTGCTTCTTTTAGTTATTTTGTAATTCCATTTGTAAATGAAATGCTCTTTGCCGTTGCAATCATTTTATTCCTAGGAATTGGGTTTACAGCATATTTTTCCATAAAAAAAGTAAAAAATAATCCCACTTTATGATTGTACTCATAAAATAAAGGCTTAAAAATTAAGTGCTTTGTCCTATAAACTAAAGTATTTTTAATTATGAGAAAATCAATTCAATTATTATTAGTCGCTTGTCTTTTTACAGCCTTCGGATGTAAGCAAAATAGCGAAGCCTCGACAGAAGCCACAACAGAAAGCACAGAAACAACTTCAACAGGACAGGAAGGAGTTATAGATGAAAATTCAGCGCCAAACATTGTTCAAGTTGCCTCCGGAAGCAAAGACCACACTACACTAGTAGCTGCTGTAAAAGCCGCGGATCTTGTTAGAGCTTTGAGTAATGCAGGACCTTTTACCGTTTTTGCTCCAACAAATGCCGCTTTCGACAAACTTCCTGCTGGAACCGTGGAAGGATTATTGAAACCTGAGAAAAAAGGTGATTTAGAAAATATTTTGGGTTATCACACTTATGTAGGTAATTTGAAAACAGAATATATGCAAGACGGTCAAGAGTTTGATATGGTCTTTGGAGGTAAAGTCAAAATCACTAAAAAAGGAGACAAAACTTTTGTAAATGGCTCAGAAATTTTAGCCACAATCCCAACATCAAACGGAATAATTCACGTAATTGGAGATGTTCTACTTCCAAAATAAAATTATTAATTCTTCTTTCTTTACATAGGTTAAATAAAAAAGCGTAAGTTGTTAAACTCACGCTTTTTTTATTTGGGTTGGAATTATTTAACCCAAGGTTTTATGCATCATTGCGGCAGAAATATTAATGGCTCTTTGTTTTATTTCTTCTGCCTTTACACCAGCAAATAATTCGTCTACTGTCTTAGCGAAAAGTTCATTCCAATGTTTGAAATGCTCTTCATTTACTGTACTTTTTTTATGCAATTCTTCGTGTGCCACCATAGGATTTCCTTCATAATTTCCAGATGAAAACAAAATGTTTTCAAAAAAATCATACATTTTAGGGAGATGATTTTCCCATTTCACTTTGGCAACATCATTAAAAAAATAACTAATTGCTGCATCACCTTTTATTTTGTCATAAAAGGCATTAACTAATTTCTCAATATCCTCTCTATTTTTAATATCTGTTTTCATAGTCTAAAATATATTGAATTTACAAGGTTTTGAAAACTCTATAGGTTTGTTCTTTTTACAAATCTTTGTTTTTGAATTTTTTAAGCGAAATATAAAATGGAATAACAACCCACAAACACAATAACATAAATGACATTATCAATCCCATTGAAGTACCAAAAAAGTCCTTGAAAATAGCTCCTGTGTAACCCATCATTGCTGAAACATCAAGGTTTAACAGAATCTGAATTCGGGCTAAATCTATTGGGCTCAAAGCCGTAATTGCAACAATTGCTTTTTCGATAGGATAATCTGATAATTGAAATAATAAAAACAAAACCATTCCATCAAAGAGCAACGCAAAATATAGCCAAGTCATTATAGCAATACCAATTCCTTTTGCTTTATCTCTAGTCAGAATAGAGCTCAAGAATGCCAAAGCCACAAAAATCACTGAAATCAAACAGCCCACAACAATCATCATTATTCCCACACTGTCTGGCGCATTAATCAATAGCGGAATTCCTGCGCCAATAAAAAAAGCGGCAACCAATGACAATGACAATCCAAAAAACAAACTCACCCAAATCTTTTTCCTCTTTATTGGTTGGCTTAACAACAACTCAATAAACTCGGAAGAATTATATAAATAAATGGTTGCAAAAAGGATGGAAACTAACGGAACTGTAAACAAAATTACGTTCAATATTGTGAGTAATCCTTTGGCACTATTATCCTCTAATCCAAATGAACTCCAAGAAAGTATCGCCAAAATAAGGGTGTAAGCCAATACAATCTTATTTTTTAGAATGTCGAGAAATATGATTTTAATGATTCTGTTCATTATTAAAATTTTAGTTTTTAATCCTGCAAGGTCTTTTTTTTACCTTGTAGGTATAAATAATTAGGTTAAATACCTACAAGGTTTTTGAAACCTTGCAGGATAATAACTATTGCTTTGATTTCAAAATACTTGCAATTGCCTTTGATATTTTTTGTTCGTTTGTTGACTCTAACAAATCATCAATCGTTTTATGAAAATGGACTTTACCTTCTTGCATAAAAATAATTTGGCTAATCATATCGTCCAGTTCGCTCAAAAGATGGGAGGTAATCAAGATGAGTTTTCCTTTTTCTCTTTCCTTAATTATTTTTTCTTTCAAAATTTCCGAAGCCAATGGATCCAATCCTGCCGTTGGTTCGTCCAAAATCAATACATCAGGATTGAACAAAAAAGCTAAAATGGCACTCACTTTTTGGGTTGTCCCGCCGGAAAGGGTTCGCATTTGCTTGTCGAATATTTTCTCGAGTTCAAAACTCTTTATCAAATCTTCGTCCAAAACTTCATTGGAATTTCGGATTTTCTTGATCATTTCGATGATTTGTCCCACAGTCATATAATCTGGATAACGCCCTATTTGCGGCATATACCCTATTTGTTCTCGGTATTTATATTTATTCAATATCGATTTTTCATCAAATAAAATATTGCCTTTGGTAGGAATCACCATTCCCAAAATGCTTTTTATCAAAGTGGTTTTTCCGCAACCGTTTGGACCAATTAGCGCGATGCATTCTCCTTTCTTGAAAGTCAGGTTGACATCATTTAAAACTTCTAATTTTCCGAATTTTTTATATATGTTTTGTATGGCTATCATAAAGGCAAAGAGTGCATTAAAGGCGTTTTATCTATAAAATTATCTGGCGTTATACTTGGCAAAACTTTTTCTGATTTGTCTAAAAGTGTTATCATAAAGCTCCTAAAAAGCAACATTGCAGGAGGATTTCTTTCGGTAAGGACGGCAAACAAACTCAAGGGATGGTAAGGAACGTCCCCTACACCGTTTTTGTCTAAATCATAGCCTTCGTATTTGTCCCAATAATTACTTTCGAAGGTATTAAGAACCAAGCTTCCGTTAGTACTAACGTCAAAAGTATTGCCAACGAAATTATTATTTTTTATTACATTATCCATACAACTGGCCTGAATTTTCATTCCCCAGCCGTTTGCCTCAAAAACATTTTTCTCCACTAAAATTCTGGTTGTTCCTTCCATATGAATCCCCGAGGTGTTTCTGTCAAATTTGTTTCCAATAATATAACTATCCGAAATTTCTTTAAGCAATAATCCATAAGCCGAATCTCCCCAATTTTCTTCAAAAAAATTATTGAACATCTTGACCCTTTTGGTAAACATAACAGCGACTCCGGCACCATTATTTTTGAAAACATTAGAAATATAAGCATCGTCATTAGAGAACATAAAATGTAAGCCATAACGAACATTTTTCGTGGAAATGTTCTGCCAAATAACGGAATTAGTTACAAACTCAAAATAAATTCCATCGCGATGACCTTTTATAGTATTGGCAATAATTTGAAGATTCTCGCTTTTCCAACAGTGAATTCCGTTTCCTATTCTTTGTTCTTCCCTTCCGTAAGCTGTAATCTTGTTGTTTTTTATAATGCAATTTTTTCCGTTTTGGATATAAATTCCAAAGAAATTATCATCTAGGACATTGTTCTGGATTACAACATAATTTTTATTATAAACTTTTATTCCACAGGGATCTTCGAGCGTTGCATAACCTGATTTTATTATTTTAAACCCTTTTACAATTACACCATCTGCCTTTATTGAAAGTACTTCATATTTTTT
>Ga0208262_1000094_pt1 | contig 43866 bp, 39 predicted proteins | sample LakWasMet15_LOW5_2_FD_183863 | JGI IMG/M metagenome (GOLD analysis project Ga0208262, IMG submission 183863) | Freshwater sediment methanotrophic microbial communities from Lake Washington under simulated oxygen tension - Sediment Metagenome... | ecosystem: Environmental > Aquatic > Freshwater >... | reverse complement strand
CGTTTAAATTTAATAGCAACAAGAGGAACGCATCGTGAGTATCAATGCTACTCTGATTGGGCAAATGATTACCTTTGCACTTCTGGTATGGTTTACCATGAAGTACATCTGGCCGCCTTTATTTGACTCTTTAGAAGAACGTAAAAAGAAAATTGCTGACGGTTTGGCTGCGGCTGAAAAAGGTCAGGAAGAAATGCAGTTGGCAGAGAAAAAAGCCAAGAGCGTTTTAAAAGAAGCTAAAGAACAATCTTCCGAGATTGTAAATCTGGCTCAAAAACGCGCTAATGAAATTGTTGAAGCATCAAAAGATACCGCCAAAAAAGAAGGTGAGCGCTTGATTCTTGTGGCAAAGGCGCAAATTGAGCAAGAGAAACAGCAGGCTCAAGAAAATTTGCGTAAGGAAGTGTCGGCTTTGGCTTTGCGGGCAGCAGAACAGATTCTGAGTGCAGAAATCGATAAAACCAAGCACCAGGATCTCCTGAGCAAAATCTCTAATCAATTGGGTTAAGCGAAATGAGCGAACTGGCAACATTGGCAAGACCTTATGCAGCAGCGGTGTTCAAGCGATCCAAAGAAACCGATACGACTGAAAAGTGGTCGAAAAGTTTGGCGTTTATCTCGGCTGTCCTGAAGGATAAAGAAATTTCTGTCGTAGTGGACAACCCGAAAGTAAGTAAAGAGCGGTTATCAGCACTGGTGCTTGATATTTGTCAGGGACAAGTAGATGACGAAGGTGCAAATTTTCTGAAATTACTGGTTCAAAATAACCGGCTAAACCTGGCTCCGGCTATTGCAGAGCAGTTCGAAGTCTATAAGGCGGAAAGTGAAGGTTATGTCGATGTCGAAGTGGCTACAGCCTATGCCTTCTCTAAAGAAGAAAAGCAAAGTTTCGCTTCAACGCTGGAAAAAACGCTAAGCAAAAAAGTCCATATGAATGTGACCGTGGATAAAACATTAATCGGTGGTGTACTGGTACGTGCAGGCGATAGAGTAATCGACGGTTCCATAAAAGGCCAGCTTCAACAATTAGCAAAACGACTCTAACCAGAGCGAGAAACAGAATATGCAATTAAACCCATCTGAAATAAGTGATCTGATTAAAAAGAAGATCGAAAACTTCGACCTGAGCGTCGAGGCCCATACAGAAGGTACCGTAGTTAGTGTGACTGACGGTATTGTTCGTGTACATGGTCTTTCGGAAGTTATGCAAGGTGAGATGCTGGAATTCCCCGGCAACACCTTTGGTATGGCGCTTAACCTTGAAAGAGATTCCGTAGGTGTGGTGGTATTAGGTTCATACCAACACATCTCTGAAGGCGACACCGTAAAATGCACCGGAAAAATTCTGGAAGTGCCTGTCGGCGAAGCACTGCTGGGTCGTGTCGTTGATGCGCTGGGTAATCCTATCGACGGCAAGGGCGCTATCGAAGCAACCGAGACTTCACCCATTGAAAAAATTGCGCCGGGTGTAATTGCCCGTCAGTCGGTTGATCAACCCGTGCAATTGGGTTTGAAATCAATTGATGCGATGATTCCGGTAGGTCGCGGTCAACGTGAGTTGATTATTGGTGACAGACAAACCGGAAAAACAGCTATTGCGATTGATGCGATTATCAATCAAAAAGGTACCGGCATTAAATGTATCTATGTCGCTATCGGTCAAAAACGTTCATCGATTGCCAACGTGGTGCGGAAACTCGAAGAACATGGCGCAATGGCTCACACTATTATTGTGTCGGCGTCTGCTTCAGAATCGGCGGCCCTGCAGTTTATCGCGCCTTATACCGGCTGCTCAATGGGCGAGTTCTTTAGAGATCGCGGCGAAGATGCCTTGATCATTTATGATGACTTAACCAAACAAGCTTGGGCTTATCGTCAGATTTCCTTGTTATTACGTCGTCCACCAGGTCGTGAAGCATATCCGGGTGACGTGTTCTATTTGCATTCCCGTTTGCTGGAAAGAGCGGCGCGCATTAATGCGGCTGAAGTTGAAAAATTGACTGGCGGCAAAGTAAAAGGTAAAACAGGATCATTAACCGCATTGCCTATTATTGAAACTCAAGGCGGCGACGTATCGGCATTCGTACCAACTAACGTAATTTCTATTACTGATGGTCAAATATTCCTGGAAAGCAACTTGTTTAACTCCGGTATACGCCCAGCTGTGAATGCAGGCTTATCGGTATCGCGTGTAGGTGGTGCAGCTCAAACTAAGATCATCAAGAAATTAGGTGGTGGTACCCGTCTTGACTTGGCGCAATACCGTGAGTTGGCGGCTTTCGCACAGTTTGCGTCTGACTTGGACGAAAGCACTCGTAAACAGATTGAGCGGGGGCAACGTGTGACTGAACTGATGAAGCAAAATCAATATTCGCCCATGTCGGTCGCGCAAATGTCGGTTTCCTTGTTTGCTGCCAATGAAGGTTTTCTGGATAGCGTCGAAGTTAACAAGGTACTTGCTTTTGAGGCTGCCTTACAGTCGTACATGACCTCAGAACATTCTGAATTAATGAACAACATTAACGCAACAGGCGATTTCAGTGATGACATCAGAAAGGGGTTGTTGACTGCAATCCAGACTTTCGTCAAAACTCATAGCTGGTAACCAAAAGTAGGCGCCTCTAGGCGAAGGGTTTTTAAGATGGCTGTTGGCAAAGAAATACGCAGCAAGATCGGGAGTATTAAAAACACTCAAAAGATTACTCGGGCAATGGAAATGGTTGCCGCGAGTAAAATGCGCAAAACAAAAGATAGAATGATGGCAACACGCCCATACTCTAAAAAAATTGGCCAGATTATCAAACATCTGGCTCATGCAAATCCAGAGTATAAGCATTCTTTTCTTATTGAGCGTCCGGTCAAGCGGGTTGGTATCATTGTAATAAGTTCTGACAGGGGATTGTGCGGAGGTCTGAATTCAAACTTGTTCAGAAAAACGCTGATCCAAATGATGCAATGGAGTAACGCAAATATCGAAGTAGATGTTTGCACAGTCGGCACCAAGGCGTTTGGTTTTTTTAGTAATCTGAAAGCTAATCTGGTGGGCCAGGTTTCGAAATTGGGTGATACTCCGCACCAGCATGACATAATCGGCATCATTAAGATCATGTTAGATGCTTATGCGGAAGGTCGAATCGATGAATTGCATGTAGTCAGCAATGAGTTTGTAAACACCATGACTCAAAAGCCCACCATCGAAAAATTACTGCCTGTCGTAGCGGGTGAGCTTGAGGAAGGTCTAAACGGTCACTGGGATTATATTTATGAGCCTGATGCCAAGGAAGTTTTGGATCATCTACTAACCCGATATGTCGAATCCATCGTCTACCAGGGTTTAGTTGAAAACAATGCCTGTGAACAAGCGGCCAGAATGGTAGCGATGAAGAGTGCTTCGGATAATGCCGGAAATATTATCAGCGAATTACAGTTGGTCTATAACAAAGCTCGACAGGCCGCTATCACTCAGGAAATTTCAGAAATTGTTGCCGGTGCCGCAGCTGTTTAAGGCTCTCCTGAGCTTAGTCGAAGGGCCCAAGTAAAAATGACAAAACACAAGAGGACAACTCAATGAGTTCGGGTAAAATCGTTCAGATTATCGGCGCGGTCGTTGACGTGGAATTTTCACGTGCAGACTTGCCCAAAGTATATGATGCCTTAAATGTAGAAGGCAAAGGCTTGGTGCTGGAAGTTCAGCAGCAATTAGGCGATGGTGTCGTCAGAACTATTGCTATGGGTACAACTGATGGATTAAGCCGTGGCTTGGACGTCAGCAACACCAATGCACCTATTGCGGTACCGGTCGGGCAGGAAACTTTAGGACGCATTATGAACGTGCTGGGTGAGCCTATCGACGAAAAAGGCCCAATCGGCGAAAAAGTAAAATGGGGTATCCACCGTGACGCGCCTAGCTATGCTGAACAGGCGGCGGCAAGCGAGTTGCTGGAAACCGGTATCAAGGTTATCGATTTGGTCTGTCCGTTTACCAAGGGCGGTAAAGTCGGATTGTTCGGCGGTGCCGGTGTTGGCAAGACCGTTAACATGATGGAACTGATCCGTAATATCGCGATTGAGCACAGCGGTTACTCGGTGTTTGCCGGTGTGGGCGAGCGTACTCGTGAAGGGAACGATTTCTATCACGAAATGACCGATTCAAACGTAATCGACAAAGTATCGCTGGTTTACGGCCAGATGAATGAGCCGCCAGGAAACAGATTGCGCGTGGCGTTGACCGGTTTGACGATGGCGGAATATTTCCGTGATGAAGGCCGTGACGTACTATTCTTCGTTGATAACATTTATCGTTATACCTTGGCGGGTACTGAAGTATCTGCATTGTTAGGCCGTATGCCATCAGCGGTAGGTTACCAACCTACACTGGCTGAAGAAATGGGTGTGTTGCAAGAGCGTATTACTTCAACTAAAACCGGTTCTATTACGTCTATCCAAGCGGTATACGTACCAGCGGATGACTTGACCGATCCATCGCCTGCAACCACTTTCGCGCATTTGGATGCGACCGTGGTATTGTCTCGTCAAATTGCCGAATTGGGTATTTATCCTGCGATTGATCCTTTGGATTCTACCAGCCGTCAGCTTGATCCATTGGTAATCGGTCAGGAACATTACGACGTGGCTCGTAAAGTTCAGGGTATCCTGCAACGTTACAAAGAACTGCGCGACATTATTGCGATCTTAGGTATGGATGAATTATCTGAAGAAGATAAATTAACTGTATCAAGAGCGCGTAAAATGCAACGGTTCTTGTCACAACCTTTCTTCGTTGCCGAAGTCTTTACCGGTTCTCCTGGTAAATACGTTTCACTGAAAGATACTATTGCCGGCTTTAAAGGCATCATCGACGGCGAATACGATGCGATTCCTGAGCAAGCTTTTTATATGGTAGGTACCATAGACGAAGCGCTTGAGAAAGCAAAAGGCATGAAATAAGTTATAGAACTGTTAGGTAACAATAATGACCATGACCGTACATGTAGACATCGTAAGTGCAGAAAAGGAAATTTTTTCCGGATTAGCGGAAATGGTATTTGCTCCTGCTGAACTAGGCGAGGTAGGGATTTCGCCTCGGCATGCGCCATTAATATCCAGACTTAAGCCCGGAGAAGTCCGGGTAAAAGTCAGCGACAAGGAAGTATATCCGTTCTATGTGTCAGGAGGTATGCTGGAAATTCAACCGAATCAGGTTACCATTCTGGCAGACACGGCGATAAGAGCGAAGGATATTGACGAGGCTGCCGCAATTGAGGCCAAGACCAGAGCTGAAGAAGCGTTGGCCGATAAGTCGGGCAAAATGGATCTTGCGACTGCTCAGGTGCAATTGCAGGAAGCTATTATGCAATTAAGAACATTAGATAGATTTAGAAAACGCGGCGGGTAGTTAGGATATACGGTACTTCGCTTTCCTTTCTGAAAGCCCGATAACGTGTTAGAGCGCTATCGGGCTTTTTTGTTTTAACGGAATATCAAATGAGAATATCAACCATTATTTTAGCAGCGGGCAAAGGAACGCGTATGCGTTCTGAACTGCCCAAAGTTTTGCATCAAATAGCCAGTAGAGCGCTTTTACGGCATGTTTATGACACAGCAAAACATTTGGAAAACAATGATATCAAGATTGTTGTAGGCCACGGAGCAGAGTTGGTCACAGAAGCGTTACAAGATTTAGATGTCGGTTGGGTAGAACAAAAGCAGCAGTTAGGTACTGGACACGCGGTGCAGCAGGTTAGTGACCAAATTGCTGATGCCGATACCGTTTTGATATTGTACGGCGACGTGCCGTTGTTGAAATTGTCAACCGTTAGGTTGTTAATAAGCAATGTTAATGACCAGTCTCTTGCTTTACTCACAGTGAACCTTGCCAATCCAAGCGGTTACGGCAGAATTATCAGAAATGCCAGCGGCCAAGTGACTAAAATTGTTGAAGAAAAGGATGCCTCATCCAGTGAAAAACTGATCAATGAAGTCAATACCGGTATTATGGCGGTACAAGGCAAGCAATTAAAAAAATGGTTGAGCCAGTTAAGTAATAGTAATATTCAGGGCGAATATTATTTGACTGATGTGATTGAAATGGCGGTTGCAGACCAAATCAGTATTGTTACCAGCCAGCCGGAAACTGAGGATGAAGTGTTGGGCGTTAATAACCGCATACAGCTCAGTCATTTGGAGCGCGTTTATCAGCTAGAGCAAGCCACTAGCTTGATGGAGCAGGGTGTTACTTTAAAAGATCCGGTGCGTTTTGATCAAAGAGGCTCGATTGAAAGCTTGGGTCAAGATATTGAAATCGATATTAACGTGATTTTAGAAGGATTAAATAGTATCGGTAACAATGTCAAAATAGGTGCCAATACTAATATAAAAAATTCCATTATTGGCGATAATGTAGAAATACTAGCAAACTGTATCATTGAAGATGCGGTAATCGGGCAAGGCTGCAGAATTGGACCTTTCGCCAGATTAAGGCCGGAGAGCGTCCTTGCTAATGCTGTCCATATCGGCAACTTTGTAGAAATCAAGAAATCATCGGTAGCTTCGGGCAGCAAAATAAACCACTTAAGTTATATCGGTGATACAACAGTGGGCAGTAAAGTCAATATAGGTGCCGGTACTATTACCTGTAATTACGATGGCGTTAACAAGTTCAGAACCATTATTGAAGACGGCGCTTTTATAGGCTCGAACAGCCAGTTGGTGGCTCCGGTCACAATAGGCAAAAACGCTACGATAGGCGCAGGATCGACCATTACCAAAGACAGTCCTGAAAATCAGCTGACTTTAAGCAGAGCCAAACAGGTATCTCTTGCCGGATGGCAGCGGCCTGTTAAGCGCCATTGCACGGATGGAGAAGATAAAGTTATGTCGGAGCCGTTGCCAAGAGCAACGTCAGGAATAATTGCCGAGGAGAAATAGAATGTGTGGAATTGTCGGGGGTATCGCGCAACGAAATGTAGTGCCCATTTTACTAGAGGGGCTGAAACGACTGGAATATCGCGGTTATGACTCGGCAGGACTGGCGGTCATCAATAATCAGCAAATCTACCGGAAACGAGAGCTAGGTAAAGTAAAAGGTCTTGAAGCACTGCTGGAGGCAGACCCGATCGCAGGCCAGATCGGCATAGCCCATACCCGTTGGGCAACCCACGGTAAACCCAGCACAGCAAATGCGCATCCGCATATTTGCCGGCATAAAGTAGCTGTCGTCCATAACGGCATTATCGAGAATCATGAGATTTTAAGAGAAACACAGCTGCAACAGGGTTATGAATTTACTTCAGAAACCGATACCGAAGTTGTCGTGCATGAAATTTATCATGCCTTGCAATCCAGTGATGGATTGCTGAGCGCCGTTAAAAAGACTGTCAAAAAGCTGGAGGGAGCCTATGCGCTGGGGATAATGTGTATAGATGAGCCCGGTACCCTGATAGCGTGCAGAAAAGGCAGTCCTCTGGTTATCGGTGTCGGAATAGGCGAGTATTTTATCGCTTCGGATGTGGCGGCATTGCTTCCGGTTACACAACGTTTTATTTTTCTTGAAGACGGCGATTTAGCGGCGATCACCATTAACGGTCTGACTATTTATGACCAGCATGATAAGGCAGTCAGCCGGTCAATCATAGAGAGTAAGTTGACGGCCGATGCTGTCGATAAAGGCGACTATCGGCATTACATGCTGAAAGAAATTTATGAGCAGCCTTTTGCAATCTCACAAACGCTGGAAGGTCGATTCATTAACAGCCGATTGCAGGAAAACGCATTTGGGCATAATGCTGTCAAGATATTCGATAATGTAAAAAACATACAGATTTTAGCCTGCGGTACCAGTTATCATGCAGGGTTGGTGGCACGGTATTGGTTCGAAGAGCTCGCCCATGTCCCTTGTAATATCGAAGTAGCGAGTGAGTTCCGTTACAGAAGTCCGGTTTTAGCACCAGATACTTTGATTGTTACCATTTCGCAATCCGGCGAAACTGCCGATACTCTGGCGGCATTGCTGGAAGCCAAGAAACTGGGGGCAAAATACTCGTTAGCCATCTGTAACGTGCCGGAAAGTTCATTAATTAGAGAATCCGATCTGGTATTGATGACTCGCGCCGGCCCTGAAATTGGCGTTGCATCGACCAAGGCATTTACTACGCAATTGGTAACATTAATGCTGCTAGTCATTGCTATCGGCAGACGCTTTCAACTGAGTGAAATAGCGGAGCAAAAAATCACTTCGGAATTATTCAGCTTGCCGGGAAAAATTGAAAAAACTTTGCTGTTGGATGAGGAAGTTAAGAGTTTGTCCGAGCAATTTGCCGAAAAACAGCATGCTTTGTTTTTAGGTCGAGGTACCCATTATCCGATAGCAATGGAAGGCGCGCTAAAACTAAAGGAAATTTCATATATTCATGCCGAAGCCTATCCGGCAGGCGAATTAAAGCACGGCCCATTGGCTTTAATCGATGCCGACATGCCGGTTGTGACTGTGGCACCCAATAACAGTCTGCTTGAAAAACTGAAATCGAATATGCAGGAAGTAAGCGCGAGGGGAGGGCAACTAATTGTTTTTATGGATGAAACATTAGCTACTGCAAATGATGAAAATGTACAAATTGTAAAAGTACCTCAAGTCGGTAATGAGATTTCGCCTATTGTGTATACGATTCCCTTACAGTTGATGGCGTATCATGTTGCTGTTTTAAAGGGTACGGATGTCGATCAGCCCAGAAATCTTGCAAAATCAGTTACGGTGGAGTAGTTGTGGCAAAGTTATCACTACAAGAACAATTATTAAAATCTGGGCTAGTTAGCGCCGCTCAAGCCAAAAGCGTTAAATCCGATAAACGCAAACAAACCCAGCAACAGCGCAAAAATAAAGTTGAAGTGGTTGATGAGGCCAAAGAGATGGCTCAAAAAGCACAGGCTGAGAAAATTGAAAGAGACAGGGAGCTTAATCAATTACGCCAACAGCAGGAAGAGCAAAAACAGTTGGCCGCTCAAATAAAACAGCTAATTGAATTAAACAGGCTACCTACTGAGCCTGAAGGCCAGGCCTATAATTTTACCGATGATAATAAGGTAAAACGATTGTATGTTTCGAAAGTAATGCGCGACCAGATTGCCGAAGGGCGCTTGGCTATTGTAAAGCTTGGGACAAACTATGAAGTTGTACCGGTCGACACGGCAAAAAAAATACAGTCACGTGATGCCGGCTGTGTGATTGTTCTTAATGAGCAAAATAAAGCGGCAGATGCAGCGGATGATGCCTATGCAGAGCATCAGATTCCTGATGATTTGATCTGGTAAAGGCTGTTGTTAAAGGAATCAGGCGCTACTGCGCATCTGGGCTGCGCTGGGGCAGTTACCAAGCATCATTGTAGCTTCTTAGATTGCAGCGTGTTTACAGGAGGTAGCACCTGTTGCGGCCATGATGTTTTGCCTGATAAAGCGCTTGGTCTGCGCGTTCAAATGCCGTTTCATCCGTATCATTCAGGATGAATTCGGTAACACCGCCGGAAATAGTAATAGTAACGGAAGATCCGTTGGCATTAAAACCCGTTTTTTCAATAGCTTGGCGTAGCTGGTTGGCCATCAGCAAAGCCGACTTGCCGTCGGTGTTCGGCAGCAGCATGGTAAATTCTTCACCGCCAAAGCGGGAAATAAAATCGGTTGCGCGGGAATGATCGGCCAATTGCTTCGCAATTAACAGCAGCACTTTATCGCCGGCCTTATGGCCATATCTGTCATTGATATTTTTGAAATAATCGATGTCCCAGATAATAAAGCTTAATGGAGTGCCGTAACGTTTCCAGCGAGCCAGTTCGGTTACAATGCGTTCGTTATAAGCATTACGATTTGGCAGGCCTGTTAAAGTGTCCCGTAGTGCCTGGGTATTGGCAATCTTGAGTTTGGATTTAAGGTCACGGGATTCTGACTCCATATTTTTGATTTTATCAATCAAATCATCCAGTTGCTGCTGCGTTTTCTGGCGCTGGATTGCTTCTTTTTGGGTATGCTCCTGAATTTCTTTAGCAATGCTTGCTAATCGACTGGTGATAATTCCTTTTAGAGGCTCAAGTTTGGTTGCATTGGTTGAGCTTAACTGCAATTCTTTCATTTGTTCGGAAACGGATTTGTCGAGCTTGCTTCTGTTTTCAGCCGACTCGATTGCGGCCGTACTGGCTCCCATTACATTGGTATCCAGCGTTGCCATTTGGTCGGTAATATGGGAGAGAAACTTATCAATGTCCTGCTGCTCTGATTGATTGTACTGTTTGATTTCAAGCAGTAATTTAAAGGATCTATCCAGAATGGATTCAAAAGCCAGTGTGGTCTGATTCGGAGCGGCGAGCAACTGTCTCGTAGTTTGCGCCTGTTGGTCAAAAATGCTGGGGATTTCAATCACTTCCAGAAAAAGCAGCAACTTATTGCTGACAATTTTAATATCGATGTGGTTGGCAATGGTATTTGACGCCGAGGTATCGTTGTCTGATGTTATGGCTTCAAGGATGGCAATAAATAATTGATTGGGAGTCTTGAATTTTGCAGCCTCAGCCTTTTTCTTCAGGAGTTTTAATACGCTTTGCTGTTTTTCAGTTGTGTACCGCTGAAGCAGAAAATCAAATAATGGCTCGATTTTCACTGGCTGGTTTTGCGCTGGTATGTGCTTGATTTGAGCTACGGAGGTAGTGAATTTTTCAAGCTCATTTTTAAGTGTATGGCTATTTATGCCGTTTTTTAATTGGTCGCGGATACTCAGTAGATGCGGGTCCAGAAGAGTATCCAGTCCTGTGGTCGCGATAGTCAGGCGTATTATTATCTTGCAAAGCAGGTCTTCTTTTTCCTTGCGGGAGGTTTCCGATTGTTCCTGTTCATCGAGCAAGTCTAAGTACTTCTTTCTCCATTTATCCTGGTCAACCCACTTACTAAAAAAACTCATGATAGACCTTGTCAATGAATAATGAGTAGAACTAAATAACTCATGCTTAAAGCAATGGGCGGCTATGCAAGCCGCCGCATCGTTATTGTTATTGAAATTATAAAATATTTATTAATTCGACGGTAATCTGTCGAGGCACGATACAACTATTTTGCAGCGCTTTCCTTTTGAATCAGTTGATTGACAACGTCTATCATTTTCTCCTGAGAGCCTGCCAAAGGGCCGTTGGTTTTATATTTGCCGTTAACAATGATGGCGGGAACGCCGGTTACTCCGTAACGGCTTGCCATAGTGGCTGCTTGGCGCATCTTGGAATCGACCAAAAACGAGTTATAGGCGTTACGAAATTCGGTTTCGTTAACACCATGCGCAACAAAGAATTTAGCCAGTTGATCTTCGGTTTCAAGATTTTGCTTTTTATTTTGGATGGCATCGAAAAAGTCGTTATGAACTTTATCGACTACGCCCAATGCTTCAGCGGTAAAATAAGCTTTGGCATGCTTGCCCCAAAGCTCGCTGAACACAGCGGGCTGACGGATAAATTCAACGTTTTTAGGCAGATTTTTTACCCATTGCTCAAGTGCCGGTTCAAAGCTGTAGCAATGCGGGCAGCCATACCAGAAGAACTCAATGACTTCAATTTTTTCAGGGTTATGAGTAGGTTGTGCCGGCGACAGGGTTTCATAGCCGACGGATTCAGCTTTTAACAAGGCTGAGCAGGAAAACAATAGAATCAGTAAGCTGGTTTGAGCGATTTTTTTGAGCATAGCTAAAGTTCTCTCTATCGGTTTGGTAAGACGATTCAACTAAAGCAAAATCGTCAACTTGGTGTGGAACAGGAGGATTGCTGACGTACCGTACCAGCATAATCCATAACAATGTAGAGGTGCTGATTTGTATGGGAATCAAATCGGCCATGCAGTCGTCGTAACGCGAGTCCGCTCTACACTTATTTCATCATGGAAATACGATATGAAACGGCTTTGATTTCTTCATCCGTCATCTTCTTTGCGATCATATGCATGATGTTTTCCGGGTTGTTGCTGCGTGCGCCGGATTTAAAGTCAGTGAGCGCTTTTATTAAATAGTCGGCGTGTTGCGATTTTAATGCCGGGAATGAAGCCGGCTTGTTGCCTTCGCCAAAAGGACCATGGCAGGCGATGCAGGCAGAAACTTCACTTTGCAGGTTGCCGTTGCGGTAAAGGTTGCTGCCTTGAGCAATAAGGCCTTGAATATCATATTTTTTGCCGGACGGATTTTCGTCTTCATCAGCAGGCGGTAAGACCGGTAAGGCATTTTCTGCAACCTTTTGTGTTGCGTAGTAGGCGGAAATATCTGCAATATCTTCATCCGATAATGACTTCGCCATCGGGGACATCATAGGGTCGTTGCGAGTGCCATCTTTAAAGGCGTGTAATTGCTGTGCCAAATATGAAGAATGTTGCTGGGCAAGCTTGGGGAATGTTGCTACCATGCTGTTACCGTCATCTCCGTGACAACTGGCGCAGGAAGCTGATTTTTCTTTTCCTGCGTTAATATTGCCTTCTGCATGTAGAATACTCGTAGCACTGGCTAACGCCAAAGAAATTGAAAGTACCTGCAATTTTTTCTTCATCAAATTCCCCTTCGGAATGGTTAATCATTTATGCCAGTCTTTTTAGTTGCTCAGGCCGCTGTGCATAATCGAATTTTACTCTAAATAGTAACTCTAAGCGAGACAACGATGAATCCAGTTTATCATCAAGCAAAATTTATTAACAGTTCGCCTCATCTCAAGGATACGCCCCCGGATCAGGGCTTAGAAGTGGCGTTTGCCGGACGTTCCAATGCAGGTAAGTCAAGTGCGATTAATACCCTAACCCGACAAAATGCACTGGCTCGAATCAGCAAAACGCCAGGCAGAACGCAGATGCTCAATTTCTTTGAAATTGATGAGAAACAACGGTTTGTCGATTTGCCGGGTTACGGCTACGCCAAAGTGCCGTTAGAGGTGAAAAAGAAATGGCACGAGTTGATGGAAACTTACTTAAGCAGCCGCAAGTCATTGTGCGCTATTGTTTTGGTCATGGATGTGCGTCATCCGTTAACTGAATTCGATTGGCAGATGGTAGAGTGGTGCGAACATACCGGGTTGCCGCTCCATGTGTTGTTAACCAAAGCCGATAAGTTGAATTACGGCGCGGCTAAAAATACCTTGTTGCAAGTACAAAAGGAGCTAAAGAGCGCAAGTTTTCCTATGACGATACAGCTGTTTTCGTCGTTGAAAAAAACCGGTATCGATGAGTTGCATGCCGCGCTTGACCGGTTGTTTAATCCTGTCGATCAGGATCAGGATCAGGATCAGGATCAGGATCAGAGTGAAATATCGACGCCTTCTTGAGCGAGCAGCAATTCGCAAGCGGTGTCCGGGTTGCTTTCCAGCAAGTTTTGATAAATAGCATCAAGGTTTGCATCGCTACGGGTTGGTTCATGGTGGGTGAAAAATAGTTTTTTTGCCTTTGCAGCGACGGCCAGTTTTATTCCCGAATCATAAGTACCGTGTCCCCAACCTTGTTTAGCGACATATTCTTCACTGGTATAGGATGAGTCGACAATCAGCGCATCGACATCTTTCATGGCCAAGACGACTTCATCCCATTTGGCATCGACAAAAGACTGGAATTCGTCATATTCATCATCTTGCGGATCGTAGATGTTGAGTTGCGGTTCGTAATCGCCGGTAAAAAAAACGGATTGCCCGTCGCAATCGATTCGATAGCCGAAATTTAATACCGGATGACTGAGTACAATGGGGGTGACTATGGCGCTGCCGACTTTGACCGGTATGCCGGGCTTGATTGTGACATACTCAATCCGGGCATTCAGCTGCGCTTCCCGTATCGGAAAGAAGCTGTATTGCAATTGCACGGAAAGCGCTCGATTAATGGTTTCGCTGGTTACCGGATCGATTCCGCCGTAGATTTTAATCTGATTGTTCGGGATGAATATCGGTATAAAGAAAGGCAGGCCTTGTATATGATCCCAATGGGTATGGGAAATAAAGATATGCGCCTGAATGGGCATTTCTTTTAGCAGGTTTTGCGCAAGCGTGTGGATGCCTGTACCCGCGTCAAGAATGATCAAATCATTGTCGTTAGTCCTGATTTCAATGCAGGTGGTATTGCCCCCGTATTTAACGGTGCTGGGCCCCGGTGTGGGTATGGATCCTCTAACACCCCAGAACTTGATTTTCATTGTTGACCTTTGGTTGCATGAATGGAAGAGGTAAAGCGCCCAAAGTAAGCGCTTTAGGCGAAAGCGCCTACTGTGGGTAGGCAATGCAGGAATTCAAAGTGAGCTTTACGCATTAATAAAAGATTGAGCTTCTGTTTTGACGGCTTCCAAATCCCCTAAAGCATCACATATCTCAGGGAGTGTTGAGCCAAAGCGGGCAACGATGGGTTGCGGAAACGTTTCTATCACAGGATTGCCGCCATTGCCGAATTGCAGGTGCTTACTGATTTGATTTGCGGCAAAAACGCAGTCTCGCAAGACGTTTTGGCTACCGTCAAGGTCATGATGATGCGCAATGGCGTCAATTAACGGGCCTGACAGCTCCCATTTCTCGGCTAATATTCTGCCGGCCTGCGAATGGTTAAGGCCTATAAACTCGAGTTCGGTTTGATGCAGCGGCAGTTGTTGCTCTTGGCTTTTTTCCAGCGCGAGTTTGAATTCATCAGGAATAAATTCAGCGAATACCACTTTCCCAAAGTCATGCAATAACCCGGCAACAAAACAATCACCGCATTCTACTGCAGACAAACTTATGCGTTCGGCAAGCAACTTGCTGATTGCCGCAGTGGTTAAAGAATGCAGTAGAAAACTGGAAGTATTGAAATTGGCCTTATTATTGGGATTGAGCATGCCCATTGCGGCAACGCCCAAGGCAATATTTTTAATGGTATTGAGGCCAATATGGACGACCGCTCTCTGCACCGAAGTGATTTTCTGGGGCAGCCCATAAAAAGACGAATTAATAGCTTTAAGGATTTTAACGGTCATGACCGGGTCGCATTCAATGACACGGACAATATCTTTTGCCGAGGCGTTAATATCTGAAGTTAATTGGACTACCTGTTGAACGCTTTTAGGAAAGGCGGGCATTTTCTCAACGAGGACGATGAGTTTTTCGTTTTGTAAGTTTTGCATTAAAAATTCGTTAGGCAGTATTAGACCGTAGCAGAGAGAGGTCTGTCAGTCATTAATTGAGTGAGACCCGCGTTACGCAATTACTATAATACAATACTGCCATATTGCCGAAAAATAATAACCAACAGTTAGTGAGCTTCGTCCCAATTATTGCCTACGCCTATATCGACAATCAGCGGCACCTCAAGCTTGACGGCTGCACACATAATGGACCGGATCTCTGCTGTGCAATCGTCTACCTGATTTTGTGCAATTTCAAACACCAGTTCGTCATGCACCTGCATGATCATTTTGGCGTCCGGATTTTCCAGATGCAGCCATCGGTCGACGGCAATCATGGCGCGTTTGATGATGTCGGCTGCGGTTCCCTGCATCGGCGCATTGATAGCCGTGCGTTCGGCATATTGGCGGCGTGCCGCGTTGCGCGAGTTGATCTCCGGCAAATACAGCCGTCTGCCGAATAAGGTTTCAATATAGCCCTGTTCACGGGCTTGCTCCCTGACCCGGTCCATATAATTTTTAACGCCCGGATAACGGGCAAAATACAGATCGATATAAGATTGCGCCTGATTGCGCGATAAGCCCAGCTGCTGCGCCAGTCCAAAGGACGACATTCCGTAAATCAGCCCGAAGTTGATGGCTTTGGCGGAACGGCGCAAATCAGTAGTGACTTGCTCCGGCGCTACGCCAAATACTTCAGCCGCAGTGGCCCGGTGCACATCTTCGCCGTCGGTAAAAGCTTTTAACAGGCCTTCATCAGCCGATAAATGCGCCATGATGCGCAGCTCGATTTGAGAATAATCGGCGGCGACTATTTTTCTGCCTTCGGGAGCGATAAATGCCTGCCGGATTTTCCGGCCTTCTTTACTGCGTATCGGAATATTTTGCAGATTGGGGTCCGAAGAAGACAGCCGGCCGGTTGCAGCAATCGCTTGATGGTAAGACGTATGAATCCGGCCCGTTTGTCTGTCAACCTGCTGCGGCAGTTTGTCGATATAGGTGGATTTAAGTTTGCTTAAACTGCGGTGCTCCAGAATCAGCTTGGGCAACGGATAAGTGAGGGCCAGTTCCTGCAAGACCGATTCTTCCGTCGACGGCTGGCCTTTCGGGGTTTTCTTTAAGACCGGCAGTTTTTGCCGATCGTAGAGGATATCCTGGATCTGCTTCGGCGAACCCAGGTTGAATGTCTGTCCGGCCAGGTCGTGGGCGAGCAGTTCAAGAGCAATAATCTGGCTGGAAAGTTCAAGGCTTTGTTGCGCGAGCATGTCGGTGTCGATGAGTACGCCGTTGTTTTCAATGCGGGCCAGCACGCTAATCAGCGGGACTTCCATTTCTGTATAGAGCTTGAGCAATTTGGGCTGCTGCATAAGCTTTTCATACAGCACCTGATGCAGCTGCAAGGTAATGTCGGCATCTTCTGCGGCATAAGGCGCGGCTTGTTCTATCGACACTTCCTGAAAGCCTATTTGCTTGGCGCCTTTGCCGGCCACGTCCTCGTAATGAATGGTTTCTACGCCCAGATATTCCTTGGCCAGATCATCCATATTATGTTTGGTTGCCGTGCTGTTTAACACATAGGATTCGAGCATGGTGTCGTGCGCAATGCCGTCTAATGCGATGCCGTGATTAGCCAGGACATGCATATCGTATTTCAGGTTTTGTCCGAGCTTGGGCTTGTATCGGTTTTCCAGCAGAGGCCGCAGTTTTTCCAGTATTTCCAGCCGGTTCAGTTGGTCCGGCACGCCGGGATAGTCATGAGCCAACGGCACATAGGCGGCTTCGCCCGGAACGATCGCAAAGGATACGCCGACAATCTGCGCTTTACTGTAATCCAGGCTGGTGGTTTCGGTATCGAAGGCAAACAGCTCGGCTTTATGCAGTCGCTCAAGCCAGTCGTTAAAATGCTGTTTGGTTAATATCGTCTGATAAGCGGAATCGATTTGAGCCGGAACATTTTCGATTGCAGCACTTCCCGTATCAATCGGTAATGGCTTGAGCGTAGCCGACGGGGCTGTTTTGAGTTCGGTCGCAGGGGCATCCAGCATTTTTAACCACGACGTAAATCCCAGATCGGTCAATAGATGTCTCAGTTCCGCTTTGTCCATCGGTTGCTGCTTCAAGTCTTCGATGGTGTAAGGCAAATCGAGATCGCATTTAATGGTGGTCAGTTGTTTGGATAACGGCAGTTGATCCAAACTGGCGCGCAGGTTTTCGCCGATTTTGCCGCCAATCTCATTAGCGTGAGCCATCAGGTTTTCCAAAGTTTGATATTGCTCCAGCCATTTTGTCGCAGTTTTGGGGCCGACTTTGGGGACGCCGGGAATATTGTCGACGGTATCGCCAATCAAGGCCAGGTAATCGATCACCTGTTCCGGCTTGACGCCGAATTTGTCAATAACGCCTTGAATATCCAGGCGGGTATTGGACATGGTGTTTTCCAGGATAATATGCTCGGTGACCAGTTGCGCCATATCCTTATCGCCGGTGGAAATGATCACGTCATAACCTTGTTGCTCAGCATGTTGAGCCAGCACGCCCAGCACGTCATCGGCTTCCACGTTGGGTTCGATAATGAGTGGCAAGCCCATGGCCCGGATCAGATTATGCAGCGGAGCAATCTGTACCCGTAAATCATCAGGCATGGAAGGGCGATGGGCTTTGTATTGATCGTAAAGGTCGTTGCGGAATGATTTGCCCGGCGCATCGAAGACCACCGTGATGTAGTCGCTGTGATAGTCGGCGATCAGCTTGCGCAGCATATTGCTGACGCCGTAAACGGCGTTGGTGGGTTCGCCTTTTGCATTGGTTAGCGGCGGGATGGCATGATAAGCACGGAACAGGAAAGACGAGCCGTCAACCAGGATCAGTCGGTCCCTTCGGCTGGGCTGAGGACAGGTTTGTGTTTGTTGAGACATAGAATTCAGGTGCGAGGTTAAAGATTAAAAATACACGTCACGAAGACAACACCAAGAAAAAGTCTTCGCGTCTTCGGGACGTGTAATCAATACATCTACTATACAGATTTTTTGCTTAAGTTGATGCGTATGAGAGAGCGAATTGCTTGCCCTTGCCTCAGGTTTTACGCTTAACTTCGACGATATTAGGCAATTGGCTTATTTTATTAAGCACTTGGCTTAACTGATCGGTATTTTCAATTTGAATGGTTAAGTTAAGCAGCGCTGAAAAATCGGGATGCGTCTCCATTGCCGCATTGGAAATATGAATTTTAGCCTGGGCTAAAATCTGGGTCACGTCACTGAGCAGATTTTGGGAGTTAAAGGCCTGGATAACAATAGGCACCGCATAGCTGGCTTTTTTTGCGCCCCAGTTAACCGAGATCAGCTGAGCCTGTTTTTCGGGGCCAAGGTGCAAAATATTCTCGCAGTCTTTGCGATGGATGGTAATGCCTTTCTTATGGGAAATATAGCCGATAATGTCATTGCCCTGAACCGGGGAGCAACAATGCGCAAGCGAGGTCAGAACGTTATCAATGCCTTCTACAACAATGGCTGATTTAATCTCGGGTTTTTTACGATGAATCGGCGCTGGCGGAGCTTCCAGTTCAGGAATTTTGAAAAACGCCGCCAGCTGGCGGCTATTAATATCGCTACGGCCTATCGCTTCAAGCAACTTATCGGTATCGGGCTGATTAAAATGCTTGGCCAATTCCGCCAAATTCAGCATTTTCAGCCCCAGTCGCTGGCTTTCCTTGTCCAGAATAGCTTTGCCGGTCGCGATATTTTGGGCTTGTTGCTGATTTTTAAACCAGCTTTTTACTTTGCTGATCGCCGCCGACGTCTTTAGATAACCTAGGTTCAGGTCAATCCAGTTGTGGTTGGGGCCGCCGTCTTTTGCAGTCAGTATCTGTACCTGATCGCCGGATTTTAAGGTATAGGTCAGCGGTGCAATACGCCCGTTAACTTTGGCCCCGCGGCAGCGGTGGCCTATTTCGGTATGGATAGCGTAAGCAAAATCCAACGGCGTAGAGCCTTTAACCAGGTCAATTATTTTGCCGGCCGGCGTTAAAACGTAGACCCGGTCGTTAAATAGTTCGCTGCGAAAATTTTCGGACAGCGCTTCGTCACCTTCCACCTTTTTATCACGTTCAGGACCGGTTTCTTTCAACAGCTTACGTAAAGAAGCGATGTTTTTTGCTATGGCCGTGTCATGTCTGCCGCCTTCTTTGTAAGACCAGTGCGCAGCAACCCCGAGTTCGGCAAAATCATGCATTTGTTGGGTACGGATTTGCACCTCAATACGATTGCCGTCAGCGTCGATAACGACAGTATGTAAAGACTGGTAACCGTTTTCTTTGGGATTGGCAATGTAATCGTCAAACTCTTTCGGGATAGTTTGCCAAAGGCTATGCACAACACCTAATGTGGCGTAGCAGGCGGTCAGATTGTCGACAATGATGCGCACCGCTAACAAGTCATAAAGTTCGTCGATGTCCAGCTGCTTGCGGCGCATTTTTTTCCAAATGCTGTAAATATGTTTAGGTCGGCCGTAAACCTTGGCAGAAATGCCTTCTTCAGTGAGCTTTCCCTGTAACAATGCAATAAATTTATTGACGCAGTTTTCCCGCTGCACACGGCTATCGCTGAGTGATTTGGCGATGCGGCGATAGGATTGGGGCTCTAGATAACGGAAGGCCATGTCCTCCAGCTCCCATTTTAACTGGTGAATACCCATGCGATTGGCAATCGGCGCATAAATATCCAGCGTTTCCTGGGCAATAAATCGCCTGAGTTCGTAGGATTCCCTGGGCAAAACTTTAAGCCGTTGTACGCGGTAAGCCAGCTTTATTAACACGGCGCGGACATCCTGAGTCATGGACAGCAACATTCGGCGCAAAGTTTCCGCCTGGCGTGGTTGATCCGCCATTTCCAGAGAATAAACGGTCAACTTGTTCAGCCAGTTAACGTCTTTAACCAGCGCTGCAACCGTTTCGCCAAACTGTTCTTTAATGTCCGGTAAAGGATTTAAATGGGCTAAGCGCGGATCGCTCAATATCGCGGCCAGGATAGTATTCAGATCGACATTAAATTCCATTAAAATTGTTGCTACTTCAATTCCTCTGGGGCGGAAATAATGTGGGTCATCAGGGATTTGCGCGATAATCGCCAGCGCCCGATTTATTTGTTCGGCATCGGGAATGGAAAATCCATTAAAAAGTTGTTTATTGGGCTCAGTGATTTTTTGCATCAAACGATAGTCAATAATTTGAAGGCTTGACGATTATGATAGGTCAATGCCGGTCAATGTAACAAGCAATCATTGCTTGTCAGGATATAGTCACAGGAGCGTGATCTTAAAGAAGGTAAGGCTCCAAAAACAGGATAGCCAGTCCGCTACCTATGTATTTTAACCTATTGAAATGCAATGAGATAAATTTATGATAAGTGTGGTCAATAATGGCAGCGTTACCGTTGCGGCAACAGCCTCATATTTTTAACAAATAATTAAAATTAAAAATGAAAATTACAATATTTGGAAGCGGTTATGTAGGATTGGTCACAGGCACTTGTCTCGCGGAAGTCGGTAATGACGTGGTCTGTGTCGATATTGATGAAGCAAAAATTGCCAAGCTGCAACAGGGCATCATCCCGATCTATGAGCCGGGGCTCGAAGCCATGGTCAAAGAAAACCAAGCGGAAGGGCGGCTGATATTTACGACCGACATTAAGCAGGCCGTGGATCATGGTGTATTTCAATTCATAGCCGTCGGTACGCCGCCGGATGGTGACGGTTCGGCAGATTTACAGTACGTGTTGGCGGTCGCCAAAAGTATTGCCGAGAATATGGATGAGTATCGGGTGGTGGTCGATAAATCGACAGTGCCGGTGGGTACGGCGGATAAAGTTAAAGCAGCCATGCAACAGATATTGGCAAACCGCGGCAAAGACCTGGAGTTTGATGTGGTTTCGAATCCCGAGTTCTTGAAAGAAGGGGCCGCAGTCGAAGATTTTATGAAACCCGACCGTATCATCATCGGTACCGATAATCCCCGAACGGCGGAATTGCTCAAGGCACTTTATGCGCCGTTTAACCGCAGCGTTGACCGGGTCATCACGATGGATATCCGTTCAGCCGAGTTAACCAAATATGCCGCGAATGCGATGCTGGCGACTAAAATCAGCTTCATGAACGAGCTGGCCAATTTAGCCGAACATTTGGGAGCGGATATAGAGAAGGTAAGGCATGGCATCGGCTCCGATAGCCGCATCGGCTACAGTTTCATTTACCCCGGCTGCGGCTATGGCGGTTCCTGTTTTCCCAAAGACGTAAAAGCGCTGGAAAGAACGGCAAAGGAACAGGGCTATCATGCCGAGCTGCTCAATGCGGTAGAGAATGTCAACAATCGGCAAAAGCACCGCTTGTTCGGAAAGATTAACACACATTATCAAGGCGATTTAACAGGCAAAGTATTCGCGCTGTGGGGCTTGGCATTTAAACCCAATACCGATGACATGCGTGATGCGCCAAGCCGGATTGTGCTGGAAGCATTGATCGAGGCAGGTGCAATAGTTCAGGCGTTTGACCCTGAGGCGCAGAGAGAAGCAAAGCGGATTTATGGCGATAAACCGGGTTTAAGTTATTGCGACTCGCCCAAGGCGGCTTTACAACAAGCCGATGCGTTAGTGATTGTTACGGAATGGAAGCAGTTTCGCAGTCCTGATTTTGATGAGTTATGTCAGCAGTTGCAAGATAAGGTGATTTTTGACGGCCGTAATATGTATGAGCCGAACAGGGTGAAGCGTAGCGGATTAACCTATTACGCGATAGGGAGATAAAAGTTGTATTTATAAGGCAAACGTCTACACTAAGTTGCGAATGGTTCATAATAATTTGGTTGGCATCTAAAAGACTATTCTTAAATCATAAATCGCAATTTTTACAATAGGAATTAAATATGAAAAGATTATTAGTCGTAGTATTTGCCGCTCTCTGCTCATTTAATGTTATTGCCTCACCCGTAAACATCAACACCGCGGATGCAAAAACGATAGGGGAAGCCCTGTCAGGCATAGGTCTGAAAAAAGCCGAAGCTATCGTTAAATACAGGGAAGCAAAAGGCGAATTCAAAACAGCGGAAGATTTAATTAATGTTGCCGGCATCGGCGCAAAAACCGTCGAAAAAATCAAAAGTGATATTTTGTTAACTGATGCGGTAGTTGCGGATCAAAAACCAGGCAAGAAAACAGAAGAGAAAACTGATAAAAGATAGAAAAAACAAATAAAGTATTAACAGTCATTCCAAGCGACCGGCAGTTTCTTGTCAGAAACTGCCGGTCTTTTTATTTGTGGCGCTGGGGTTTTTCCGGCTGTTTCTACTCAGTTTGGATTTATAGATCACAATAAAATTCTCACCCAAAACACTAATATGAGTTACGGTATTTATCTTTCAAGCTATTTACGTTTGAGAACAGAACGACGCACGGGCGATAAAAACTGCAATTATGGCCGGGCAAAAAACAGGCCGATTAAAAAATACTGTAAAATAACTAAAACGGCCTGGTCTCAAGCATATTGATTTTGCCGATTATTTTCCGAATGTAGTCTTAAAGGCTTCAATTGAATAATCAAAATAGCAAAATTGCATTGAATATGACTGCACGGATGCAGGAGGGGTAGGCAGAAAACCGCTCCTGCGTAAGCTGCATTGACCTCCAAGGATGGAGGAAATGCCGCAAGATTGCCTGGAGCAATCGCGGCCGCCACTTCCCTGTGGTTTAGCAATGCAGGGAGCAATTGCCGACGACTGCACGGATGCAGGAGGTAGAGCAATGCAGGGAGCAATTGCCGAGAAAGGCGAGTTTTATTTGTTGTTTTTTAATTGCAATGGTTTGGTATGAAATGAGTGAAGAATACGAGTACGAATACGATGATGAGGAAGTCGAATATTACGCAATCCGGCCTAATAAAACGCAAATAAAAAAAGATATGGCAGCGCTTTTTGCTGTAAGCGAAGAGATGTCTGAGTTATCGGCAGGGCAGGTAAAAACCCTTGAGCTGCCTGAAGTCATTCATAAAGCCGTTGTCGAAGTATCAGGAATGCCGCATAAAGGCGCGAGAAAACGGCTGCTGAAATTTATTGCCGGCCAGCTCCATAAGATAGAGGTAGAACCTATTTTAGAGAAGCTGGCGCGTATCAAAAATAAAAGTGCTCACGCCGTCAGGGAACATCATACGGCTGAACGTTGGCGGGATCGGCTGATTGCCGAGGGTAATGACGCTTTGACGGAATTGCTGGATGAACAGCCCCATGCCGATAGGCAGCTATTAAGACAATCATTGCGCAACGCTCAAAAAGAAGCCGAAGCCAATAAACCGCCCAAATCTTCCCGTCTGTTATATCGTCAACTGAAAGAGTTGTTTAAAGTTGAAGGCGATCCGGATGATGTAGAGTTTGAGGATGATCAGGAAGACGATTAACGGCTGGTACTCTATCCGGCTTAATAATCGCCAAACAAATCCATTTGTCGAAAATGAGTCTGGCCGGACTTATTTTTTAGCGATGACAAGGTAACGCCTAGCAGACGGACATTGCGCCGGCCCACTTCGGTGTCTCTCAATAAATCTTCAAATACGCTTCGCGCCGGTTCCGCCGTAATGAGATGCGGCAGTGTCCGGCTGCGGGTGATTTGCACAAAATCGTGATATTTGATTTTTACGGTCAGGGTATGGGCAGTTAACTGTTTTTCGGCGACCTTACTTAATGCCTTTACCAACAGGTTTTGAAACTGCGCGATAACATCTTGTTTAGATTTAAGATCCTGTTGAAATGTAATTTCCACGCCTACCGACTTTCTGACACGGTAGTTGTTAACGGGGCGGTTGTCTATGCCTCTTGAAATGCTGTAGTAATGCAGCCCGGCCTTTCCGAAATAGTGCTGCAACATTTCCAGCGGCAGTTCTTTTAAGTCCTTGCCGGTTTTGATGCCCAGCGAGTGCATTTTCATCGAGGTTGCCTTGCCTATGCCATGGAACCTTTCTACCGGAAGTTGTTCGACAAAGTCTGCGCCTTGTTCCGGGGTAATTAAATAAAGCCCGTCCGGTTTATTGATGTCCGAAGCAATTTTAGCGAGAAATTTATTATAAGAGACGCCTGCCGAAGCAGTCAGCTGGGTCTTCCGCTTGATCGCCGCTTTGATGGCTTTGGCGATTAATGTGGCAGAGCCTTGATGTAAATTTACATGGCTGACATCCAAATAAGCTTCGTCCAGCGACAGGGGTTCAAAAAGCTCGGTATACTCGGCAAAGATTTCCCGAATGATCGTCGATGCTGTTTGATAAGCCTAAAAGCGGGGCTTAACAAAGATAGCTTGGGGACATAAACGGTAAGCATGAGCCGAAGGCATTGCCGAATGAATGCCGTATTTTCTCGCTTCATAGCTGCAGGTTGCTACTACGCCGCGAGAGTCCGGGGTGCCGCCGACAACCAGCGGCTTGTTGCGGTAGTGTGGAAAATCGCGCTGCTCTACGGCCGCAAAAAATGCATCCATATCAATATGAATGATTTTGCGATTAGAGTTCATTTAACTTGAGTAAGTTAGTGTGTCCACGAAAGACACAAAAAGCACGAAAGTATTCAAGAGCCACCAAGGTGGCGGTCATGATTCAATGGTCAAATAGCTTAATTAATACAAAATCTTAATTTATTAAGTTTTTCGTGTCTTTCGTGCTTTTCGTGGACAATCGCTTTTTAAGGTTTGTGGTTATTTTGCGGGGCCCTTCGATTCCGGTAATTCCAATTCTGCGGTCATATTCCAATCGGAAAAAGGAAAGGGCAGGGTTTCGGTATTGAAAGTCAGGAACAGCAAAATATGGTAAGTGTATGTGGAAAGGCTGCGTCCGAAATTAAGAATGTTGACGTTAGCTTTGCCGGTGAGCAGTGTCGACGCCACCTGTAAGATAATAACCGCCCAAAGCAGCATTCTGACCAGTCCGCCGATAGCCGCAAAAATCAGCATAAAGAAAATTCTTTTCCAGGTGCTGGCTTGTGTCAGGTTGTAGTTGATTTGTTCATCCATCGTCGTTAACCTCGGTTCATAATGTCGCGTAAATCAAGCGCCGCGGCATTCGCGCGAGCAATGTAATTTGCCATAGACAGGGAATAGTTGGCGAAAAGACCGTAGCCGCTACCGTTTAAAATCATCGGGCTTAAAATGGGGGTCAGGGCATTTTCCAGCGCCTTAATCATGATATCAACGGTACGCATGGCTCGCTTGTCTAACAAAATGTCCTCGAAGTCATGTTTGATGGCTCTGAGTATATGCAGTAACGCCCAACTTGCTCCGCGTGCTTCGTAGAACACGTCGTCAATCTCCAGCCAAGTGACTTTCGCTATGGTGGTGCCTTTTTCATCAGCGGCTTCTTTTTCAAGTTCGGTTAATCCGGGGCCGTAGTTGCCGCTGGCACTGTTTGCGGTCAAGCGGGTTGAAAGTCCGCCCAGACGTTTGATCACAACTTCGGTGTATTGCCACAAGTTGTCGGCGCGGGAATAAAATTGCGCTTTTTTTATGGGGCCGCCATATTTTTGCAGGCGCTCCATGTACTTATGCAAAGCATCGATACCTTTTTGGTATTCAGCTTCTGTTGACGGCAGCGCCCATGAGTCGTTTTCATAATAGAAGTAAGGTTCTGCAACTGCCAGGTCGGGATCTTCGGCCGATTGGGATTGATCACGGGCAAAGTGGTTTCTTAATGCCGACGTGGCGTCACGCAGCATGACCAATGCGCCATATTCCCAGTTGGAAATGTTGTCCAGGAGTACGCCCGGAGGCGCGACATCGTTAGTAATATAGCCGCCGCTTTTATGTAATAGTGTCTCGGCGATATGAGCCAGGGTATTGGTGTAGACGTAGCCGACCGGCATATTTTCAGTGGAGTGGGTTTCTTCAGCGCGTTTTACGGCTTCGTCCAGAACATTAAACTGATCCGGCTCTCTGCCCCACCAAGCGCCCAGAAAGACCAGAATGGCTACTAAAGTGAGGACAAAAACGCCAAAGCCCCAGAGTATTCCTTTAGATTTTATATCGTTCAGTGTATCGTTTGCCGCCATTTTTGAAATCCCGTAAAGAGGTTTTTTCCTAGGATCGAAAAATATTTCATCCTATTGCTTTTCTGTATGAAAAATTAGCTACATGGTAGCAGGTTTTTCTATCATTTGCTTATGGCGCAAACTGTTATAACGGTTTTTTTTTGGCTCTTGGGTGTGCTTTATCATAGATTTCAGCCAGATGCTGAAAGTCCAGATGAGTGTATATCTGGGTCGTGCTGATGTTGCTGTGTCCGAGCAGTTCCTGAACGGCTCTTAAGTCTTGACTGGATTCAAGTAAATGGCTGGCAAAAGAGTGTCTCAGCATGTGCGGATATATATGTTCGGCAATGCCTTTTTTCTTGCACCACTGTTCCAGTCTTAATTCAATGCTGCGCTGGCCGAGCCGGGTGCCGCGCGTTGACACAAATAAAGCGGGCTCAGTGACGGCGGTTTTTACTGCCCGTTGCGATAGCCAGTTTCTGATAGCCGTAACGGCTTTACTGCCTATCGGTAATACTCTCGATTTGCCGCCTTTGCCTAGGCGCACTGTTAATGTGCCGTCCGGCAAATCAAGGTCGGTTAAGTCGAGTGCTGACAATTCGCTCAGTCGCAGGCCGGATGAGTAAAATAATTCGAACATGGCCAAGTCGCGGATTTCAAGCAGAGAATTGGCTCCGGCTTCCAGCAAGCCGGACAACTGATCCACATCCAGCGTTTTAGGCAGCTTTCTGGCTTGTTTTGGCGCTTGAATATGCTGAGCCGGGTTGATGCTGACTTGGCCTTGTTTCAACAGGTAGTTATAGAAACTGCGGATGGCGGACAATTCACGTTGCAGGCTTTTGCTGCTTAGGCCTTTCCGGTGCCGGTTCGCTATGTAGGAGCGAATATCCGTGTGTGTCAGGTTGGCCCAGTGGCTTATGGACTTGTCTGTACAGTAGCAGGACAGCTGTCTCATATCCCGCTGATAATTTTTTACAGTATGTTCCGAGGCGCGAACTTCGACGGTGAGCTGCCTGAAAAAATCAGCCAGCATAAGTTCGGCGTCAGCGTGCATGCGGTTAACGTTGCTGCAACAAGGTGATCAGCCGGGTACCGATGATTTCACTCATTTGGTTTAAAAACAGATTGCCCATACTGTAATGGAACCGGCCTTCTTGCCGGCTGCCTATGGCCAGAATGCCGTCCAGTTCGGTAAAAGCCAGAGGGATGATGGCGCAGGATTTTACTTCAAACGCCAACTCGCCGAATAAGACTCTTGCCTGGGCTATTGTTGGCCGCCCGCATTTTGGCTTGTTGCTGGTCAGCTCGTTGGCAAACGGTTCCAGGTCTTTGCTGTCCGGTTCAATAAACAGGTTGCTAATGGCGGGATCCGGATTGTATTGAATGATACGCACGGCAACAAAATCGATCAGAAAATATTCCGACAGCACCGCATCAAGGTTCGCAACTGCGTCTTCCAGCGTTGTCGCATCCAGCAGCGCCAACGTCAGTTTGTGCATACGGTTGTGAGAAGTATCGTTATCTCTGGCGATTTCTATCAGCGCAGTGAGCTGGTTTTCCATGTCATGATGCCGGCTTCTGAACAGTTCCAGCTGTTTGGAAATTAGCGAAACTGCGCTGCCGGTAGGATGAGGAATGCTCATGTGCTCCAGCAAACTCAAGTGCTCATGAAAGAATTCGGGGTGTTTTCGCAGATAGTCTGCAACTTGGCTTGAAGTGAGTTCCGACGGCATGGCCGCGCCTGTTTCCGACATGCCTTCCGCATCAGAAGGTAGAGTTAGGTTGGGAGCAATTACCGAGGGATGTTCGTTCATAGCGTTATTTGTCCTTCAAAAACAGAAATGGCAGGTCCTGTCATTAACACCGGTTCGCCGCGGCCAAGCCAATTGATGGTTAGCGTTCCGCCGGGCAGATCAACGCTGACGGTAGGATCCAGCAGATGGTGTTCAATGCCAATGACCACGGCGGCACAAGCGCCGCTGCCGCAAGCCAGGGTTTCGGCCGCGCCGCGTTCATATACACGCAGTTTTATATGTTGGCGATCAATGACCTGCATAAAACCGATATTCGCCCGTTCCGGGAAAAAAGCATGACTTTCCAATGCCTTGCCCAGTTCAGCCACCGGCGCGGTTTTAATATCCGTGACTTGAAGAACCGCGTGCGGATTGCCCATTGAAACGGCGCCGAAGGCTTTTTCAGTATCGTTAACCTGCACGGTATAAAACCGGGATTCTTTGTCCGCCAGCAAGGGGATTTCATCGGGCGCATGCCTGGGAACGCCCATATTGACGGTGATCAGGCTGTCGGCATCAAAACGCAGCAGCAATTGGCCTGAATTGGTATCGACACGGATTTCATCCTTGTCCGATAATTTTTTATCGCGGACAAAACGGGCAAAGCAACGAGCGCCATTACCGCATTGAGCGACTTCTCCGCCGTCCGCGTTAAAAATCCGGTATTTGAAATCGGCATTGGCGTTTACCGCTTTTTCGACCAGCAACAGTTGATCAAAGCCTATACCGAAGTGCCGGTCAGACAGCCGCCGGATTTGTTCGGAGGTTAAGGCTATCTGCTGATTGATGGCGTCAATGACCACAAAATCATTGCCGAGGCCGTGCATTTTAGTGAAGTTGATCATTTACATTAAATATAGTGGATTTAATTGTTCACCACGAAGACACGAAGAACACGAAGAATAAGATAAAAACTTCGTGCTCTTCGTGTCTTCGTGGTGACATATTTATATGTTAGGGCAGCAAATGTTCGCCCGCCCAAAGTTGCGCAATCGTTTCTCTTTCCCTGATGACATGCAGGTTGCTTCCGTCGACAATCAATTCAGCCAGTCTCGGTCTGGAATTATAGTTTGAACTCATGGTAAAGCCATAGGCGCCGGACGAACGTATCGCCAGCAAATCGCCCTCAGCGATTTTAAGCGGCCGTTCTTTACCCAAAAAATCGCCGGTTTCGCAAACCGGACCGACGATGTCCCAGATTGTTTCCGCCGCCTTACTTTGCAGATTGACCGGAATAATGTTCTGCCAGGCGCTATATAAAGAAGGACGAACCAGGTCATTCATGGCTGCGTCGACGACAGCAAAATTTTTATTGGCTGTCGGTTTAAGATATTCTACCTGAGTGACCAGAATACCGGCATTGCCGACGATAGCGCGGCCCGGTTCCAGTAAAATTTCGAAATCGGTTCTGCCCAGTCGCGCCAAAACCGCCTGGATATATTCGGCCGGTTCAGGCGGTTGTTCATCCTTGTAACAAATGCCGAGTCCCCCGCCCAAATCGAGATGGTGCAGCTTAATCCCTTCTGTTTCAAGTACTGAAACCAAGTCGAGAATCTTGTCCAGTGCATCCAGGAAAGGCCGGGTTTCGGTCAGTTGCGAGCCAATATGGCAATCTATGCCGATCACATTGATATTAGGCATGGCTGCGGCGCGGCGATATTCAGTCAAGGCCTGCTGAATGTCTATGCCGAACTTGTTTTCTTTCAACCCAGTGGAAATATACGGGTGGGTTTTGGCATCGACATCCGGATTTACGCGAAAAGACACCGGCGCGATAACGCCTAGTTGCCCGGCCAATCGGTTAATCCGGTCCAGTTCGCCGCTAACTTCAATATTAAAACAGCGTATGCCGATTTTTAAGGCCGCCAGAATTTCATCTTCGCGTTTGCCGACGCCGGAAAATACGATCTTTTTAGGATCGCCGCCGGCTGTAATAACCCGCTCCAACTCACCCAGAGACACAATATCGAAACCTGAACCTAAACGCGCCAGCAGATTGAGTATGGCAATATTGGAGTTAGCCTTTACGGCATAACAGATTAAATGCGGCTGTTCGCCAAAAGCCTGGTCAAAAGCTTGCCAATGCCGTTCCAGAGTGGCTCTTGAATAGATGTAGCAAGGGCTGCCGTATTTATAGACGATGTCCTGTATAGCGACGTCTTCAGCGAAAAGCTCGTCGTTTCGGTAATTGAAATGATCCATGGTTACTTGTTCTTTTCGGGCTTGGGTTGCGGATTTTGGGTCGGTTCCGGCTCTACGTGAACCGGCGCCGGTTGTCCCGGCAAATAAAGTGGGCCAGGCTGTCCGCAGCCGGTAAGGACTGGGTTTAGCAGCAAAAGCAGTAATAATTTATAAGGTTTCATCGGTATTATCATAAATCATTGTCGGTAAGCATGAGCAACAGAAGCCTCATGGCAATAATAGCCGATATAATAAGCTCAATTATAAGAAAAGGCATCACAAATGCTGACAATTGCGCACTTGCGGCATGAATTCAAGCTGATTAGCGAACGCAATCTTGCTAATTAGCAATGGCGGTTCCTCGGCGATGAATATGAGCTTAGATGCTAAAGATCAATTTGACTGCGAGCTGGTGAAAACAGGCATTTATCAGCTGATAATGTATCTGGCTAAAGCGTATGTTTTTATAAATTGCGGGGCTGGAATGTTATCATTTCATCAAGTGTAAGCGGACAGCCGTATCAGTATGAATGAATCCAAAGGTCCAAAGTTAATAAGCATTGAAAGCACGCTGGAATCCAATGCGCAGATATTGGATGCTTCACATTGGGGAGAGGATTTTTCATGGGAACAGCTGCAAACCATCAGTTATTACTTTAAACCTTATGCCGCCCCAAAAGGCACAGTGATTTATACAGAAGGCGAAATAGGCTCTTCTATGGGAATTATTGTCAAAGGGGCGATTGGCATTTACAAAAATAATAAACTGATTTCCACCCTGCGAGTCGGACGCACTTTCGGCGAAATGTCGGTCATTGATACACAACCCCGATCAGCAACCGCCCGTGCAGAAAAGGATACGACTTTCTTGTCATTGGACAAATCGAGCATGCTGATTCTGGCTGACAAGCATCCTTCTTTGGCGTTCAAAATTATCTGGAACATTTCCCGCGCCCTGAGTCAGCGGCTCAGGCTTACCAGTGGTCAATTGTCCGAGTTTCTGGAATCCCTGTGATCTGGTTGCATGGGTCATATCATAGATATGGCTGATCTGAGTCGGTTATATTGATTTAATTTGTTTGGGCGAGCCGATTCATCGCTAGCACAATCAACGTTTTTACCGCCCATCAAGCCAAATTACGAAGTTTTTATTTCGGTTTTTCTTCGTATTCTTTCCCATGCTGCGCCTTGTGGCAGATTCAAGAGCGATTCAACGTCAATCCAAATATCTTTTTATTAGATATGCTCATCTAATAATGTCGTTTTATTAAATATTAAATCCTCTTTAAACTTGCCCCCAACGTAAACAGCTGGTTTTCTTTAGACAGTAATGACCTTCAGGAGCATTGGCATGGCGATTAAATTAGAAAAGACACACAGAGAACCGAGAATGTTGGAGATTGCAACCAAGATTTCAGACATTTTACAAGACATTAGGTTTGGTTCGATTGAAATCATTATTCACGAAGGCAAGGTCGTACAAATCGAGCGTAAGGAAAAATTACGCTTTGAAAAATAAGTAACCCACTTCTACCGTAAAAAAACGGCGATTGAAAAATATTCTAAGAGAGATAGCAGCCCGACCGGACTACCGGATGGTAAAGCTTTATAAGGACTGGAACCATGAAACATTTTAAACGCACCGCCTTAGCAAGCGTGATCAACCTTGCTCTATTCGGTATTCCCGATGCGCATGCCGATACCGAGGCCTTAGAACGGCGCATCCGCGAACTGGAAAGCCGATTGGAGAAACTGGATCAGGCCGGAGCGTTATCGGCCAAACCCGTTACCCCGGCTCCCGAAGTAGAAAAACTGAACCGAAAAGTTAATACCCTGGAACGTAAACTGGAGCTTCAGGATGAAGTAACTACCGGTGCGTTCAAAAAACTGCCGGTATTCGAAGCAGGCGCGGATGGATTCAAGATCAGTTCTTCGGACAAAAAACACCAGGTGCGGGTTCGCGGCGCTACGCAAGCCGACGCGCGTTTCTTTATCGACGATAACGGTTTTAGGGGAACCGACAAATTCGAAGTCAAGCAAGCGCGTATCTGGCTGGAAGGTTACTTTTTTAAAGACCTTTATTTTAAAATCATGCCCGACTTTGCAGCGAGTGGAAACATTCTGCCGGATGCTTATCTTGACTATGCCTATCATCCTTCAGCCAGTCTGCTGGTCGGTAAATTCAAGCCATCAATCAGTCTTGAGCGCTTACAGGGCGACTCGGACGGCACCTTCCTGGAACGTGCTTTCCCGACTTATTTGGCATCCAACCGTGACGTAGGCATACAGCTGCATGGAGGGTTCGGCAAGCCAGGCTATGCGGCAGAGAAAGTAGCAGGACCTATAGACACCAAGAATACCTTTACTTATCAGATCGGCGTGATGAATGGTTCCGGGGACGATGGCAGCCCTAATAACAATTCGCCCGACACCGATGACAACAAAGAAGTGGTTGGGCGATTGTTTGCCCATCCGTTCCATCACACCGGTTATACCTGGCTGGAAGGCTTGGGACTCGGTGTGGCGGGTTCTGTCGGCAATCCGAACAGACAGGCTCTCAGAGCTCAGGCTACGCCTATTGGCAGAACGACCTATCTTGACTACGCCAGGACTAATGCCGGTTTTGCCGCACCGACATCCGACGGCAGTACCTATCGTATTTATCCGCAGGCTTACTGGTATTCCGGTCCGCTCGGCGCCATCGGCGAATATGTTGTTTCATCCCAGCATCTGGTTAGCGGAAGAACGAACGTCAAGCAGGATAATGAGGCCTGGCAGATTTTGGCTTCTTATGTGGTTACCGGCGAGGATAACAGTTTTAACGGCATCAAGCCCATCCAGAACTTTGACCCGCTGAAAGGAAAATGGGGCGCGTTGCAGCTCGCAGCCCGATACAGCGAGCTGGATGTAGATGATGATACTTTCCGGATTATTGATCCGAACCAATCGGCCTCCAGAGCCAAAGCCTGGACGATAGGCGCCAACTGGTACCTGAACAGCAATGCCCTTATTCGTGCGAACTACGAGAATGTCTCTTTTGACGGCGGTGCGACCAGAGGGCGTGATATGCAGAACGAACAAATTTTTGCGACACGCTTCCAATTAGCGTTTTAAACAACCTGACATTAGAGGCTTACTCATGAAAAACAAATTTACCAACATTATCTTTGCGGCCCTGTTAGCCGTATTGGCAGCCGGTGAAGTGCGTGCGGCGGAGATTAATCTTCTGAACGTTTCATATGATCCGACCCGCGAGCTGTATAAGGATTTCAACCCAGTCTTCGCCAAATACTGGAAAGCCAAAACCGGCGATACGGTGACTATCAATCAATCTCATGCTGGTTCCGGAAAGCAGGCGCGTTCCGTATTGGAAGGGTTGGAGGCCGACGTGGTCACCCTGGCGCTGGGTTACGACGTGGACGTGTTATACCAGAAGCGCAAACTGATTCCGGAAAATTGGCAAACCCTGTTGCCCGGCAACAGCTCTCCTTATACGTCTACTATTGTATTTCTGGTACGCAAGGGCAATCCGCTGGGCATCAAGGATTGGAACGACATCGTCAAGCCCGGCGTCAGCATCGTCACGCCGAATCCGAAAACGTCCGGCGGCGCACGTTGGAACTATTTGGCGGCCTGGGCGTACGCACTAAAGCATAACAATAACGATGAGGCAGCAGCTAAGGAATTTATCGGCAAATTATTCAAAAACGCTGCCGTGCTGGACACCGGGGCTCGCGGCTCCACCACCACTTTTGTCGAACGGGAAATCGGCGATGTATTGTTGGCCTGGGAAAACGAAGCCTATTTAGCATTGAAAGAATTCGGCTCGGACAAGTTTGAGATTGTCACGCCTTCATTGAGTATATTGGCGGAACCGCCAGTGGCCGTCGTTGAGGATGTGGCGCGCAAACATGGAACTGTAGAGGTAGCGACGGAGTACCTGAAATATTTATACAGCAAGGAAGGTCAGGACATTATCGGCAAAAACTTTTATCGCCCGACCGATCCTGAAATAGCTGCCAAGTACGCCAAGCAATTCAAGTCATTGGAGTTGGTCAAAATCGATCAATTCGGCGGTTGGGATGCTGCGCAGAAAAAGCATTTTGCTGATGACGGCGTGTTTGACCAGGTCTACGGGCCAGGGAAGTAATTCACCATTTGTAAGTTTGTAAGTTTTTCTCGTTCCCACGCGCCGCGTGGGAATGCAGTGCTGGGACGCGCTGCGTCCTGTATACGCAAGACGTTCGTCATGACTCGCGGCGCAGCGCGCCTTTGACGGCATTCCCACGCAGCGCGTGGGAACGAGGAGGAAAAATCTGCATTCCCCACATCCTTGTGGGGAATGCAGGAGATAGAGCACCAACAGTAGGCGCTCTAGGCGCAGCTTCCGCTCCTGCTCACGCTAAGTACCTACATCCATGTAGGCAATGCAGGAGCAATTGCCGAGACACGAAGCTTTTATCTTGGTTTTTCTTCGTGATCTTCGTGTCTTCGTGGTGATATGTTTTTAAGTCGATGCGTATGAGAATGGGGCAGATTGCTTGTTTTATACAATGTGCTTAATCAATAGTGGAGTGAGGTAATGTCGCAAAGCAGTATTATGCCGGGTTTCCGCCCGACCATCGGGTTTACCCTGATCTATCTAGGCCTAGTGGTGTTAATTCCGCTAAGCACTTTGGTGTTTAAAAGTTTCGAGCTGAGCTGGGAAGATTATGTTCATATCATTACCAGCAGACGTGTGCTGGACTCTTTTCGCGTTAGTTTTTCCACGGCGTTGATAGCCGCGTTGATAGCCGGTTTCTTTGGCTTTATTGTCGCGTGGGTATTGGTGCGTTATTCATTTTTCGGCAAACGTTTTTTTCATGCCTTGATCGACTTTCCCTTTGCGCTGCCGACAGCCGTTGCCGGGATTGTGTTGGCGACCATTTTCCAGCCGAGCGGTTTTCTGGGGAAATTGCTGATAGATGTCTTTGGCGTGCAGGTGGCCTTTAAGCCGCTGGGTATCGTCATGGCGCTGATTTTTATCAGCATCCCGTTTGTCGTGCGCACCGTCGAACCGGTATTGCTGGAATTTGAACCGGCCTTGGAAGAAGCGGCATCCAGTCTGGGCGCAACCCGTTTGCAAGTGTTTAGCAAAATTATTTTTCCGAATGTTTTTCCTGCCTTGCTGACCGGTTTTGCTTTGGCTTTTGCCAGAGGCGTCGGTGAATACGGCTCTGTTATCTTTATTGCCGGGAATATTCCCTATGTGTCGGAAATTGTGCCGCTATTGATCGTCGCCAAGCTGGAACAATTTGACTTTCAAGGCGCCACTGCCATCGCGCTGACCATGTTGGTTATTTCGTTCGTGATGCTGTTACTGATTAACTCGCTGCAATTATGGGTGCGTAAGCGCTCCGGACAACTCTAAGGGGATGAGAATATGAACACGATTACGCAACCCATAAACCCAATTAAATTGGTGACACATCAACAACGGACATTACAAGATGCAGATTGGGTCAGATGGAGTCTGATTGCTATTGCCATAGGTTTTATCAGCCTGTTTATCTGCCTGCCTTTAGGCCTGGTGATTTTCCACGCCTTCTCGAAAGGCTTGGAGACTTACTGGTCGGCATTATCCCAGGACGACACGCTGGCCGCGATCAACCTGACCCTGTTGACCGCATTGGTCACAGTGCCTTTGAACACGATATTCGGCGTGGCTGCCGCCTGGGCGATTACCCGTTTCGAGTTCATCGGCAAAAGCCTATTGACCTCGTTGATCGACTTGCCGTTTTCGGTATCGCCGGTGATTTCCGGATTGATTTTCGTGTTGATGTTCGGCGCACAAGGCTGGTTCGGCGAATGGCTGATGGCGCATGATGTCAAAATCATTTTTGCCGTTCCGGGCATTATTTTGGCGACCTTGTTTATTACCTTCCCGTTCGTGGCGCGGCAGTTGATTCCGCTGATGCAGGAAATGGGCAACCAGGAAGAAGAGGCGGCGCTGTCGCTAGGCGCCAGTGGCTGGAAGACGTTTTGGGCGGTGACCTTGCCGAACATTAAATGGGCTTTGTTATATGGCGTATTGCTGTGTAACGCCAGAGCGATGGGCGAATTTGGCGCGGTGTCCGTAGTTTCCGGGCATATCCGGGGCTTGACCAATACCTTGCCGTTACATGTGGAAGTCAATTATAACGATTATGACGTAGTCGGGGCCTTTGCCGGCGCCTCCGTTCTAGCTGGTTTGGCTATCATTACATTGATATTAAAAACGGTTCTGGAATGGCGGCAAGCCAACCGTTAATTTTGCTCATTTCCAAGCTCCAGAGACAGTGAAAGGATTATTCACCACAGAGAACACGAAGGACACGAAGAAAATGATTCTGTTAATTCATGACATTTGCTCGTTCCCAAGCTCCAGCTTGGGAGATAGCGCAACCAGCTCAACCTAAGCGCCTTACATCACTATTGAATTTTTGAGATACCCAAATGAGCATTTTACTTTCCAATATCAGTAAAAACTTTGGCGCGTTTACCGCACTGGATCACATTAATCTGGAAATCCCGGAAGGGGAGCTGGTCGCTTTGCTGGGCCCTTCCGGCTGCGGAAAGACCACATTGCTGCGCATCATTGCCGGCCTTGAAAGCGCCGACCAGGGACGGGTATTGCTAAGCGGCCAGGACCGGACCGATCATGACGTCAGCCAGCGCGGCATCGGCTTTGTATTCCAGCATTACGCCTTGTTCCGGCACATGACGGTATTCGAGAACGTGGCTTTCGGCTTGAGAGTCAAGCCTCGCCGCGAGCGGCCGAGTGAAGCGATTATCCGCAAGAAAGTGCATGATTTATTGAACCTGGTACAACTGGACTGGCTGCATGACCGCTATCCCGACCAACTGTCCGGCGGCCAACGCCAGCGTATTGCCTTGGCTCGCGCCTTGGCCGTGGAACCCTCGGTGCTGTTGCTGGATGAACCGTTCGGCGCGCTGGATGCCAGCGTGCGCAAGGATCTGCGGCAATGGCTGCGCAATTTGCATCACGACTTGAACGTCACCAGCATTTTTGTCACCCATGACCAGGAAGAAGCCATGGAAGTCGCCAGCCAGGTTGTGGTGCTCAACCACGGGCGCATCGAACAGCAAGGCTCGCCCAGCGATATTTATGATCATCCGGCCAATGCGTTCGTGTCCCGTTTTATCGGGCAGACCAATATTTTTTATCTGGAAGAGCAGGACGTCGATTGGCTGCAAACCGCAGGATTGTCGATTGCGCATCAGCAAGGCAAGATCGCCCATGTCCGCCCTCATGATATTGTCATTGAAAAGTCAGTAGCCGATAGCGACGCGTTTGTCATCTTGAAGGACTGGCAACATCTGGGCGCTTTGATCCGTATCGAACTGGTCAAGAATCGCTCCAACGGCCAAGCGACCAGCGTTTTTGCGGAAATGCCCAATGAGCAGTTCAAGCGCTTGCACCTCAGCAAAGGCGACAAAGTTGATTTGCGCATACGCCATGCGCATTGGTTTCATTAGTCGAGGTTGACGGGGTACACTACGCATCAGCATAGGCTGAAAGCCGGGCAGGGTATGAGTGCTACCCGATACTTTAGACAAGGAACATCCAGAACATGAATTTAAGCCAGATTGAATTGCTCCGCATTCTTCAGGAAAATGATTTCAGCCTTTCAAAAGCGGCGGAAAAGATGCACATCGTGCAGTCGGCAGTCAGCCGGCAGTTGCAGTTGTTTGAGGAGGAGCTGGGTTCGCCGATCTATGAACGGCAGGGCAAGAGATTGATTGGCTTGACCTCGTTGGGACAGCGCATCATGGAAGAAGTCGCAACCATCAACATGGCTAAAAACAATATCCAGACCATTGCGGCCGATTATATCGACAGCAATCAGGGCGTTCTGCATATTGCCACCACGCACACCCAAGCCAAATATTTTTTACCAAAACCTATCCTGCGCTTTAGGGAAAAATATCCCGGCGTCAGGATTTACATGATTGAAGCGTCGCCGGAACAGTTGATCAATAAATTGCACACCCGGAAAGCCGATATTGCCATCTGCACCGAGAAGATTGGAGAGGATGCCGGCCTGGTCGTCAAACCCTGCTATGAATGGCATCACGCGGCGGTGGTGCCGCAAAACCATCCGTTGAGCGAAGGCGACATTTCGCTAAAACGGCTCGCCTCCTATCCGGTGCTCACCTACAGCTTCGGTTTTACCGGCCGCTCCAATATCGAGACCGCCTTTAAAAATACCGACATGGAGCTGGATATTATCCTGGCCGCCGCCGATACCGACGTGATCAAAACTTATGTCCGTCTGGGGATGGGGATCGGCATTATCGCCGGCATGGCCTATGACCCGATCATGGATCAGGATTTGGCCGCTCGGGATTTGTCGCATCTGATTCCCAGTTCAAAAACCAAGATCGCTTATCTGAAAAACAACTATTTGCCTTTATACACGCAGCACTTTATCGACGAGCTGCTGATTGCAGCTAAAGAACTTAATATCCATTAACCGGAGTACAAACCTAGGTTTGTACTCCAAATTCTTAATGCTTTTTACGGTCTTTGGAGATTGGGCATTGGCTAAGGTAAGTAGTGTTATGCATAAAATTGATGCGCATGGTTCAACTAAATCCCATTCACTCCTGATCGAAGGATAACCTCATGGAACGACCTCAACCCGTCAGTTTCGGCAAAGCTTTCCGCTTCTGGCTCAAACTCGGCTTCATCAGCTTCGGCGGGCCGGCCGGGCAAATCGCCATCATGCATCAGGAATTGGTCGAGCGGCGTCGCTGGATTTCAGAAAAGCGCTTCCTGCATGCGTTGAATTACTGCATGTTACTGCCGGGGCCTGAAGCACAGCAGTTGGCAACCTATCTCGGTTGGCTGATGCACCGCACTTGGGGTGGCGTAATCGCCGGGCTGCTGTTTATTCTGCCGTCGCTGTTTCTGCTGATTTTGCTCAGCTGGATTTATCTGAGTTTCGGCCAAGTTCCGGCAGTGGCCGGCGTACTTTACGGCATTAAGCCTGCGGTGACCGCCATCGTGCTGTTTGCAGCGTACCGCATTGGCTCGCGGGCCTTGAAAAACGGTGTACTGTGGGTTTTAGCAGCCTTGGCTTTTCTCGCGATCTTTATTTTGCACGCGCCGTTCCCGTTGATCGTGTTGATTGCGGCGTTTCTCGGAGCTGTGGGCGGCCGTCTCGCTCCTGATAAATTCGCCGTTGGCGGCGGACATGGTTCTGCCAAGCACAGCTACGGCCCGGCACTGATCGATGACGATACGCCAGCGCCGGCGCATGCCCGGTTCCGGTGGCCGCACTTGTTTAAAATCGCGGTAGCCGGATTGGTGTTATGGGGCGGCGTGATGGGCTGGCTGTGTTCGCAATACGGCTGGAACGGTGCGCTGACGCAGATGGGCTGGTTCTTTACCAAAGCCGCGCTGCTGACTTTCGGCGGCGCTTATGCAGTATTGCCTTATGTGTACCAAGGCGCAGTGGAACATTACCACTGGCTAAGCGCCACACAAATGATCGACGGTCTGGCGCTGGGTGAAACCACGCCCGGCCCGCTGATCATGATCGTCACTTTTGTCGGTTTCCTGGGCGGCTGGAGCCAGTTGCCGTTCGGCCCGGATGCGTTATTAATGGCCGCTGTGGTGGCAGCGGTGATAGTGACTTATTTCACTTTTTTACCCAGCTTCCTGTTTATCCTCGCAGGCGGTCCGCTGGTTGAGTCGACGCACGGCAATTTAAAATTCACCGCGCCGCTGTCGGCAATTACCGCTGCGGTGGTCGGCGTGATTCTCAATCTTGCGGTATTTTTTGCCTGGCATGTGTTCTGGCCGCAAGGTTTCGAAGGCCGTTTCGACGGTATGGCCGTGTTGATCGGGGCGGGTGCGTTGCTGGCGTTGTTCCGTTACAAAGCAGGGGTGATTCCGGTCATCGTCGCTTGCGGCGCGGCCGGATTGTTATTTTTGTTCGTTAAACCCTGGTTTGCCATGCAGGGTATTTTGCTATGAATTAGGATAAGGCAATCGACCCGGTAAAAAAGGTGCCTCCCAATTTTCAAATTAGCCCCCCGAGGGCGAAGTTTTAGCTTCACAAAACGGGAGCAGCCGGCGTTGCCTCAGCGCATCAAAACGGGTATTGGCGCTTATCAATTAGATACAAGATTCTATTAGGGAAACGCTGATTTATTCCGTTCGTGGTGAGCTTGTCGAACCATGAACGGAATAAATCCAATTAAATCCGTAACTTAAAAAGCCCTTCGACAGGCTCAGGGCGAACGGAGTGATTTAATCAGCGCTTCCTTAGCGAACGTTAGTGCTTGTCAGTAAAATGACAGTAATTGTCGACTAATATAGCCGGTATTGTCCGCTTTCAATTTTGGTTTTTTTCCGACAATAATTTGTGAATAACTCAATGTATAAACTATCTATTGTTTTTTATCACATTTCCTTCCCAAGCTTCTGAATTGGCCCCAACGCTCGGGTAGACCGGCTCGATAATCGGTATCGTTTGTTTGGCAATGGCGCCAAGCGAATCACGGCTTTCTTTATCCTGACGATTGTTTTCGCGATTCTCGGGGAACACTATTTATTTATTCCGCCGTTTATGGGCATGATGGTCGGGCTGTCATTTTTAATGATGTTGAGTTATCACTTTTCAATATCAAACGCCTTCGAAGGCCATTACGATATTTTTAATTGCGTGCGCGATTCGGAGTGGGACACCCTGCTGTTCTTTTTCGGGGTGGTGTTCGCGGTCGGAGGGCTCCAGTTCATTGGCTACCTCGACTTGATGTCGCATACGCTATACCTCGATATGGGCCCGACCCAAGCCAATATTACCTTAGGTATGTTATCTTCGGTTATCGATAACATTCCGGTGATGTTTTCGGTGCTGAGCATGCATCCTGAAATGGATACTGCGCAATGGCAGTTGATTATGCTGACCACTGGCGTCGGCGGCTCGTTGCTGTCAGTCGGCTCGGCCGCCGGTGTTGCCTTAATGGGACAAGGCAAAGGGGCTTATACTTTTGTGGGACATCTTAAGTGGATGCCCGCTATCTTGTTGGCTTATATCGTCAGCATTTATGCGCATTTGATGCTCAATGGCTAAGGATACCCCTTCTTTATTCTGTGAGCATCCAAAGCCGGCTTTGGACTTCCGAAAGCGTATTACCGGAGTTCAAAGCTTCCGCTCCAGCTCACGCCCCTTACCTACATCCATGTAGGCAAAGCTGGCTTTGAACATGATAGGAGTGAGCACCGGTAGGTTGAACAGTTACATAATTTTTATACTCTCCGGCTATGTTCCCACATAGCCGTTGTTAATTTACAGGATTGAAATGCTCTTTTTATCGAAAAAACAGGACTGGCTCGGCAACATCCGAGGCGATGTGTTGGCCGGCCTGGTCGTTGCCCTTGGTCAAGGAGCACGGCCGGCAATATTTACTGGCGGCAACGCTGCTGACGACCACCAAAAAGCCTCTGCTTTTGCTGCGCTGAGTCGAGCGACGCAGGGAGCGGTTGCCGACGACTGCATGCGTTGCGTCACTGCTATTAAAGTTAAGCCCAAATGGAGTACAAGGCTGGCCTTGTACTAACCGCTCCACAGTGCGAGGCCGGCCTTGCACTCCAACCGCTGGATGCGCAACCATTAACTTAATGGCAGTGACCTGGCGCGTGGGACGAAACAAATCCGGGTCAAACCAATCCGCTCATATTTCCGTTAACCAATAAAATTGATAAGCCTGTAAAACGATCCGGCGATCGAACTGGGCGGGACTTCTGCCGCTGTACAAATCGACAAACTGACCGTAAAGATTAATACCCCGGCCACTGATGATATCCAGGTCAAGATACTGGGGATTGGCGTCGAAATTGGCGACCACCAGGACTCTTTCCGACGGCCGCAAATGATTGAAACGGATAAAACAGAGCAAATGCTCATTATCGACGTCAAGTAATTCGCGGTTGTTGAAATCGGCGAACGCAGTCGTTTCCTTGCGGATGGCGATCATTTTTTTCAACGCGCTGAACAAACTGTATTCCACCGTGCCTTGTTTTTTTCGCAATTCGGCTCTTTCCCAATTGATCTTGGGCCGGTGAATCCAACGGTTGTCGCCGCTTTTACCGGGGTCGTCGCGATAACTGTAGTCGTTGACGACGCCCAGCGCATCGCCGTTGTACAGCAGCGGAATGCCGCCGAAAGACAGAATCACGCTATGCAGCAACAGGATTTTATTGACTGCGGCCAATATCAGGGCCGGATCGCCGCTTTCCGCTGCCGCTTCCAGTCCCGCCAAGGACGCCAGCGAACCGCAAATGCGCGCGTCTCCGGTTGCGTCGTTGCGCATGAACGCCATGCCCCTGGCCGGCGAAGCTTCGAATTGGCCGCTGAAATAATCGACCAGGAATTTTCGGTGCGCGAAAGGTTCGTAACCGGCCGCGCGGACATCGTTGTCATCGAAACCGAAGCCGATGTCGTCATGGCAGCGCACATAGTTGAGCCAGGTTGCCCGTTCCAGTTTGGCGGGCAGATTTTGCAGTCCTTGATAAAGCAGTTTGGCGTTTTTGGTGGCAATGCCGTCCCACAGCAACGCCATCAATGTGGCGTTGTAGGCGATTTCGCATTCCTTGGCGATAATGGCGTCTTCGCCGAAATACTTGATGATCTCAACCGGCGCGACGATCGCTTCGGCAATAAACAACACGCCGGGAGCGCTCACTTGGCAGCAGTCCTTCATCAATTGGAGAATCAGATGCGCATTGCGCTCGTTCTGGCAGGAGCTGCCTATTTTTTTCCACAGGAAAGCGACAGCATCGAGACGCAGCACATCGACGCCCTGATTGGCCCAAAACAGGATGATGTCGAGCATTTCAATGAACACTTCGGGATTGCTGTAATTCAAATCCCACTGGTAGTCGTGGAAGACGGTCATCACCCATTTTTGCAGGTCGGCATTCCAGGTGAAATTGCCCGGCGCGCTTTCGGGAAAAATTTCCGGCATGCTTTGTTCGAACATATCGGGAATTTCCCGGTTATCGAACATGAAATAATAATCCTGATAGCGGCGCTCTCCCGTGACCGCTTTTTGAGCCCATTCATGCTCGTCGGAGGTATGATTGAGCACTATATCCAGGACCAGCAGAATATCGCGCTTCCTGAATTCCTCGGCAACCCGGCGTAAATCGTTAATGTCGCCGAGCCTGTCGTCGATTTTCCGGAAATCGCTGACCGCATAACCGCCGTCGCTTTTACCGGCAGGACACATCAAAATCGGCATGATATGCACCATGTTGATACCCAGCTCCTGAAAATAGGGCGTTTTATCGGCCAAATCGTCCAGGTTTTCGGCAAAACCGTTGGTGTATAGCGCCATGCCGACCCATTTTTGCGACAGGAACCAGTTATGATCCCGTTCGCGCGCGATGTCGACGCTTTCCAGTTCCGCGGAGCGGTTGATATAGCCTTTGGCCATGGTTTCCACCAGGCGCTGCATTTGCGGCTTAAAGTCTTTGCGCTGTCCGTAGAGGTTAAAGAACAGCGAGTAAATGGCATAAAAATTAGCGCCCAGCCGGGTATAAAAATGCCGCAAATCCTGCCTGCTGATTTCCGGTTTTAAATCGTCCAGAATGGCATTCAACAGCGAGTGGGAAACTTGTTCGTACATAGCGTTATCCTGATTGTGTAAGTGAGTCCATGTGACTT